>Ga0265797_10000087_pt1 | contig 188373 bp, 201 predicted proteins | sample P2T30metagenome_FD_192433 | JGI IMG/M metagenome (GOLD analysis project Ga0265797, IMG submission 192433) | Plant litter microbial communities from East Loma Ridge, Irvine, California - P2 T30 | ecosystem: Environmental > Terrestrial > Plant litter > Unclassified | place: USA: California...
TCGGTGAGTGGCCCAAGTGGACCCAGGGCTGGGACATGTGGGCGGACCTCGAGCGCGCACAGATCTCTGCGGCCGACAGCGAGGACGCAAAGGCTCAAGCCATCGAGAAGACGAGGAGTCTGTTCGATCGCATGTGCAAGGCCAAGATGAAGAAGAGGCGCGCCAAGTTCGTCTTCAAGCGCTGGATGGAGTTTGAGGAGAAGGAGGGCTCGAAGAAGGATGTCGAGCGTGTGCAAGGCATCGCAAAGGAGTGGGTTGAGAGGGCGCAGGCCAAGGGTGGAGATGACGAGGAGGACGATGAGTGAGAGGTGATGTTGTCTTCTTTCCTTTATCCTCAAGTTATTACTAGGAGTTGTGTTTTATTTGTCTCGGTAAGACAGGGCCTGTAAAAATCGGATGCTTGTATTTTTCTTCTCATATGTCTCTTGCCCGTGTTCGAACTTATCCAGGTATACATGTATTGACTATGTTCGGTCTCAACAGCGCTCGCTCCTGGAAGTCCACCTAGCGACTTCTGGCGGACGAGTTCGATATACAGACTCTACGTTTTGACATCTTCTCGAGCCATTCCAGGTTGCTTTCGGTTGTTGCTTAGGAGTGGACGGATAACGGCAAGATGCCTTGAGCGTGGAATCCACCAATCAGCTAACAATTATAATAAATTTTGCGCTGCGCAACCTCATCAATTCACAGCAATTGATTACAAAGGGGATATGGTCTAGCGGTATGACATCTTCTTAGCACCGTACTTCACAGTACATGTTAAGTGGAGAAGGTTCCCGGTTCGACTCCGGGTTTCTCCAATCAATCTCGCTATCACACCTTGTGATAGTAATATTTTTTGCCCATTTGCGAAGATGATCTTTTGCCCTGACTTTAGGCAACCTTTGACAAGGCTTGGGCTTTGCTTTCATGAATACATGCTGGAGTACAGCCTGCAGGATCTTTTACTTCGGGCAATGGAGAAGTTCAAGCGTACTGGTGTCAACGAGTTTCGCATGTCAGAAACGTGTTGATGCTGAAAAAGAACCGTCGATTGAGACTTTGGAAGAAGCGATGTTGGATCTTCGTTGGTCATAATGCGGAGACTACAAAGTCATCCGACATTGCTATATTCATTTGCGTCGACACCCACTCACTTCTTCGCCTCCATGCTCGTCCACCTCTTCTTCAGACTATGCGCCGCAGCCTTGGGTTTCCTATCCCTCGTAAATACACCCTTCTTGTTACCATCAACGCGCCTAATCCCAATCGACGTCTGGAAGTCAGCAAAGTTCCACACGTGCTCGCCAGCCATCGCCGGAATGCGGTCGAAGACCCTGTGGTACATCTCCAGCATGTCGACCTGGAACTCCTCGCTGAACGGCACGCTGGCAACACTGTGTAAGCCAGCAATGGTGTCGGCGCCATACTCGGACATGATCATCGGCCTGTCGAACTTGTCCGCCCAGCCGCGCAGCTCCTCTTCGAGGGCGATTTCGGCCGCTTCGAGGTCGCCAGTCTGCTCGTACCAACCGAAGTAGCGGTTCAGGCAGTTCACGTCAAATAGATCTGCGATCAAGTCCGTCTCGAACGTCGCCGCACCTTGATTGGCGTAAGCGATCGGGCGGCTGGGGTCGAGTTCGCGGGTCAACTTGGCTAGAGGCTCGAAGTACTCGTGGGCACCTTCTTCTTGCGCCGCGGGCTCGTTGGCGATAACCCACATCACGACACTCGCGTGGTTCTTGTCGCGGCTGAGCAGCTCGCGGATCGATTGCTCGTGGGCAGCGGAAGTGTCTAGTCCGTCAGGTCCCCAGGTGTTGGCGGGAACTTCGCCTTGGACGCCGCCTACCAGACTGAGACTTAGGCCGACGGCAGGCGTTTCGTCGATCACTACGATGCCTTGGCGGTCGGCGTAGTCCATGATTTCCTCAGCGTAGGGGTAGTGGGAGGTACGGAAAGAGTTTGCTCCCATCCAGGCTCTCAGCTCGAAGTCGTGAACCATGACTACCGGGTCGAAGCCTTTGCCGCGGATGTCGCTGTCTTCGTGGGCGCCGAAGCCAGTGAAATAGAAGGGTTTGCCGTTGATGAGGAAGTCTGTGCCTTTGACTTCGACGGTGCGGACGCCGGTTGCTACGCTGTAGGTGTCGATGACGTGGTCGTCCGAGTCTACGATGCTGACTTCGACTTGGTAGAGGTAGGCGGCACCGGGTTGCCACAATTGGACGGAATCAATTTCGACGGTGCCTTGCGATCCGGTCGAGTTGGCAACAACCACTCCGTCTTCGTCGACGACCGAGACCTTGACTTGGCCGGTGCCGTTGTTGGACACTTCCACATCATAGTTGATCAGACCAGTCTCGCCTTCAACACCAGTAGTAACTGTAACGTCCGAAACATGTTGCTGCGGAACAGAGTACAACCAAACAGAGCGCGCCAATCCAGCATAGTTGTAAAAGTCATGCATGTATGTCTGCATCTTCCTCCCCGTCTGCTCGCTGACAGTTACCATGCCAGGCGGCACGGTCGAGTAAGTGAGAGTGTTGTCGACGGCGATAGTCAAGCGGAACTTTTCCCCAGCGGTGACGAGATGGGAGATGTCGGCTTCGAAAGGCGTGTAGCCACCTTGGTGCTCGACGAGGAATTCGTCGTTGACGTAAATCCGACCCTTGTGTGTCGCGGCATCGGCTCGAATAAGATAGCGATCTCCGGTTGCAGTCCAGCCTCGGGGAACAACGACCTCACGTTGGTAGATGACCCATCCTACATGATCATGGATGGCTCGGTCGGTGAAGATATCGTTGTATGAAGCTGGGACGGGGCATTCGAGGGCTTTATTGGGTAGAGGCGCTGTCCAAGATTCTGTCTCGTTGTTCTCGGATGCGAGAGCGAACTTCCACAGGCCGTCGAGGTTGACGAGTTCCCTAGAGGCAGTGGTTTGGGGTTTGAGTTTGATCAAAGGCTGTTGCTCCGGTGCTGAGGCGTTGAGTGATCCTAGGCTGTTGATTGTGGGAGCACCCAATGTGGGTATGATGAGGGACAATAGCGAGAGTCCCGATTGGAATTTCATCCTGACGAAGAAGACGATCCGATGTTGTTGTCCCGGCGAGGCTTGCTAGTGCGCTGATGGACGGACCTGACAGAAGCATATTCTTGCTCACATTTATATACACACGTCTGACAATACACCAAAGTATCGGCTTCTGGAAGACTGGGACATCCCCGCATCGGTGAATGACCAAATATCTGATGCCTATGCTCTCCGCGAATGGTAGAAGAGATCGACGGTGGTTATTGCAGAACGGTCATAGCCCAGCTTCGGACTATAGTAAGAACCTCATCTTCACTCAGAGAAATTGCCTTTAGCCAAGCCGCCGAGCTTTGCGGGGAGCACGTTGGTTGGAATTGGACCTCGGAGAAATGACTCGCAGCTGATTCTCCGGCCATAGAATCCAAAGTAGCCTGACAGAGGGTTGTCGATATAAAACAATGTAAGCTATCTGCGTTTTCGAGTGATAGTTTCCAAAGTGTAACTCGGTGGACATAGTGCGTTACCTTGCCCAGAACCAATCATGGTTTCTCGACACCATGTAATTCGACATTCTTCCGAGTACCTGCGGCCGAGAAGTCAGTGTAAATGTATTTTCTCCATAACCCATAACCCTCCACTTCTCCAGACCCCACATCCGTTCCGGTGGGTGGCTGGGCCCTTGGGCGACCATGGACTGCCACGAGTGGCCGGGTTGCCTCGCTTGTTCAACATGGATGATGAATCAGGCGCACGTGAGTCCTTTTCAAAGCCCGAGTCTTTTCGTGCCTCTAAGTGTGATGTCAACAGCAAGGCTTCGTAGCCAGCTTGCGATCTGTTCGTTGTGGCAGTAGCTTGCAGGCACTGTGCCATCTCAAACAAAGGACGCTAGGTCCACTCCGCGGTGATTTTGAAAGATTAGAAACATGTGCATGCTCTTTCCAATCGACCTTCCGTCTCTACAAAGCAGCAATCATAGCGGCGAAGCCAGCAGTGAGGAGTGAGGCCCATTGTTCTAAGAGCTCTAGGTCGAGCCATTGCTGTCTGCAGAGCACCGCCGTCAGAAGAGGGGGGCCGTCGTCTTCCGAAGAGATACTCTGAAATCTGTTGCGAGAGGATTTGCCTCTCTCTGGGCCGTACATGAACTCGGCCTGCATGACTAAGATTTGGTTGCATGGTAGGGACACATCACGTTTATTATCGTGGTAGGTGTAGCAGGCATTTTCGAGGTGTTCGCTGCAGTCATCATGCGCGTCCGTGGTGTAAGCTTGCCTCTTGTTCGGGAGAGAGGCATTGGCGCCGGCGAATGCAAAAGTAAGGATGGAAAGGCGGTTCATGATGGGTTGGATTGATGGAATATGTCAAGTGATCAGGGACCGAGGAATTGCGGGTACTTGCCTGCCTGGGTGCACAACTGCTATATACGGATCTTTGTATTTTGAACCGCGAGTATGACCGAGCGGTTATACGCGAAGAATCAGGCGAAACAGAGTCCTGCGAGGAGATGTGAATATGCCTGATTGCTTGTGTCCCGTCTCAATTAGATGTGGATGTGCGTAGCCAGCACACATGTAGCTCCGCGGAATAAGAGACACTCGATGATTTGTGAGGAAGCCGAGGAGACGTTATGATGTAGCATTCCATGGCGAAGACCATTCGAGCAGGAGTGTAGTCGCTCGAGAGTAGGTACGAGTCTGATGAGAAGAGAAGAGGAGGGATCCCTTACCTGGGTGCCGAGTCAGACGGGTACCTGCAGTAGCGCCGCTGAAATGGCGCAGCCAATAGTGGCATCGCTTGGCTTAAGATGCCCTTCTGAGCGACATCTCACTTCACTTCACTTCAACCTCTAGTAGCAAACATGAGCAATCACTGCATAGCAGCGGCGTTACACAAAAACGCTTGCGCCCAGTGAGCGATTGGCTGGTTTTGCTTCGCGTGCGCAAGAAGGTAGGTTTGAAATTCCACTTGACTCTCATCTTGCACCACCACCACCATTCCAAAGTAAGGTCTTTTTCGTCGCTCTCGTCTCCTCTTTTGCTCCTCGAGACTACTACACCCTCCACTGATCCTCCGTCAGCGACTACGACGACGGCTACGATGATGGCTACAATGACAGCTACGAAGACTACTTCGCTGATGTCCAGGAGGACGAATACTACCCCTCCTCCTACGACGCCTGCTATCCTACAAATGCTACTGGACACCCGGACTTCAACGCCCCATGCAACCAGCTCGACATCATCAGAGCCCAGTGCCTGAATGGACCGCGCGCGCTAGACTATCCGGTCGTCAGCGCCGAGGAGTGGCACACTCAGCCCCCGGAAACCGAACACACTTGCATCTGTCAATCGCAAATGATCGATGTGATTATGGGCTATGAAGCCTGTCGGAACGCACACAAAATCTCTCATTGGACGAACGATGGCGCTGACGCCTGGGAAAACTACTGGCACGCGAGAATGGCACAGTACTGCAACGTGAACATCACTCCCACTCAAAGCTTTACGGATTTCTATTCAGTGTCTCTTGGAGGGGTCAACCCAGATGAGTTCGCGGGGATCACAGATACTTCGTCGGTCGGTAGAGATCTTCTTGGCACCTCGACCGACGTCTCCCTCTACTATACCATGTCAGTAACTCGCAGCGACGCCTTCGATATTGCCGTGCCGACTCCGGCTTCAAGTGGCTACGTCATGTACACGAGCACGCGGACTTCTCATGGTCAGATCGTTCCGACTGCTGCAGACGCGCACGACTCTAGCAAAGCCGGCATCTACGGCATCAGTATCAGCACCAGCAGCGCTTCCAGCAGCACTTCTAGCATCACAACTTCATCCGACAACGAGATTGACATAACCCGCACCGTAGAAGCTTGCTGTCCTCATAATGCTACCGGCCATCTCGATTTCAACGCTCCCTGCAACCAGGCCATGGCTATCTTAACGCAGTGTTCGTACGGACCTCGGGCGCTAGAGAACTTAACTCTGCCCTTCCCCAGCGGCACCTGGCCGGGGTTCAATCCGGGATGGCAAAAGCAGTCCCCCGAAACCGAGCGCACTTGTATCCGCCAGTCGCAGCTCACCGATGTGTGTGTAGGCTGCGCGAGGTGTACAAAATCACATCAGCTCTACCCTCAGCGGGAGAATATCGAAGAGTCCATCCACGCGGCGATGCAGCGATACTGCGGCGTAGACTACCAGGTTGCGCAGAGCTTCAGCGAATTCTATTTTGGGTTCGCAAATGAGTTCTACTTCGACAGCGATGTGCCCTTGGGGTCCTACACCGCTGAGGCCATTAGCACTTCGACCGACGTGTCCCTCTACTACACTCTATCGGTGACTCGCAGTGATGCGTATGACATCGCCATGCCGACTCCAAACTCCTCGGGTGGCAACGTTGTTTACACGAGCACACGGATTGAAGACGGACAGATCGTCCCGACTGCTCGAAGCGTGAAGGATCCAGGCTCCAGCGAAGGAGCTACAACGCACGTCGGATCCGCTGGTCTGCTTGTCTTTGCAGCTTTTGCTGTTATTGGCCTGTAAGAGACTCAAATTGGATACGCGTCAGTCAGTTTTGCTTTTGCACTGTGTCTGCACGCAGTCTCAGATCGCTGAATGAGAAGTTTGCTCCCGGAAATCCAGGTCTCGAACCCGATGTATTCTCTGTGCTGTCGGATCGTTGGGTGTCAGGGCTGGTTTACGAAGGAAGGATTGCGGCTAACAACTCATCCATGTCTTCTACCAACGCCTTGGGAGGGCAATCACAACAGCATCATCCTGCCTCGCGTAGATGTCATGGATGAAGAGCTAGCGTTATCACGAAATACAAAAGACCTTACATTCTAATCGTCGAACGTGAAATCAATGGGATGAGATATATATAAGGCAACAGTCGAGCGACAGTAAGAGTGATCTCCATCAATGCATACCTTAGCAGTAAGACGGCCGGCCTATAGCATCTAATCGCGGCATCAGTGCGATTATCATACGCACGAGCGGCTTTTGAGAAGATCACACGTCTCACACCTAAAGAATTTGAGGCTCGTGTCAATGTTTGTGTGTTTGTCTGTTTTCCATTCTGATGATGATGATGATGATGAGGACATCATGTGGTTGTAAGAAGGCAGTAGTAGCTCTCACTCGCGCCATTTACTATAGTAAACAAAGGCAACAACACCGAACAAACAACACACTGAAGAAATTAACCACCATAAACTATAGTCAACCTCTGCAATGGCGGACTCCATTGACTACGTCTCTTTCCCACCTTTCAACCGCAGGCGGAACTCCATATTAACCCGAACTCCACCTGAGATATGGCTGCGGTTGGCTAAAGCATTTCGGGGATTGACTAGCATCAAGAACCACTTGCGACCTCAATTTCCACTTGTCATGGCGGAGCAAGATAGAACGACTCGAGGCCTTGAGCAATCGAGACCGGTACTTCCGACTTCTAGCTCCCACGCCTCCGACAGCATCACAACAACTAGCAGCAACTCCCTAGAGCTCAGCTCGACAACAACAACATTCGACTCCCTCGACTCAACGACAAGCAGACTGCGAGCACGTATCAAACATCGAATCCACAGCTTTGTGCAGTGGCGCCGCCAGCATGAAGCGGATCCAAATGCAGAGAGTCATCCAGAAATATCATGGCCAACCACACCAGCACGATCCACCGAGTCCTCCTCCAATGAAAGCCTGATAGCGGGCCTGGACGCCCTCGCCCTCTCGCAAACCGAGCTAGAGCTACTCAAACGCATGAAGAATGTCTGTCGCGCTGCGCGGGCGGCTCGGGAAAAGCAGCAGGGAAGCGTGTCGATACCCGATGGTATGTTTGACTTGCGTCTTCGAGGCGGTGGCGACGACGGAGCCGGACCACGTCGCCGTACCACCTTGCCTCCGCTTACCAACCATCGCGTTCCACGACAAGATTCGGACCGACCCAGCTCTGTCCATTGGTGGCTTGCAGGAGGAAAACGATCACAAGGCGGCCAAGTTCCGACTATTGGCGAGTTGAGAGTTCGGAAAGAAGTGGAGCAGGCCAATAGACGGATCATTGGGTTCTGGGGGACTGTGATGGATTTGAGGCGGGTTGGGAAGGTGGGGTTGTTGGAAGATGGTGGTGGTGGAGGTGGCGAAGGAAGTCGAGACATAGGGACAGAGGCTATTGCGGACGGGAGCAAAGCTTCGGGGAAGACTGGAGGTACCTTGTCGGTGAAAGGTTCTTCAAGTGTCAAAACTGGACCGGCGAGTATGGGCTTGGGATGCGAGGAGGTCTTGAGAGGATCCACAGATGATGGAGACAAAGTCGATGGCGAAGGCCTGGCGGATGCGATCGCGAGTCCGGGTGGTTCAGCGAAACAGAGCGTACACGAGGGTTCAGCGAAAAGCGTACAGGAACATGAGGCAGCAGAAGATATGTCCGAGGATGACGACGCGAAGAAAGCTGTCGATGAAAACGATGTTCCCGAAGAATCCAGCTCGGCAAAATCCTTAGAAGAAAGCAGCCACTGGGAAAACCAACACAGCGGTGAAACGGAGGCCAAAGAAGCAGCCGAAGCCGCCAATGACGACCATGGGAAGAATCCTGTCGACGGCAACGGTGCTTCAGCAGAAACTAGCTCGGCGCAATCCCCAGAGGAAGAACACCGCCGCGAAACAGAGGCCAAGGAAGCAGCCCAAGCCGCTGAGGAAGCAGCTCCGACGCCGTCTGGTAAGGATCCTAGTGTCTGATGGTGGCGAATATAAAGTAGAGGCCGGTACTCTGCGATCCGGCAATTGAAATGGCAAGTAATGGATGGTGGGGAAGCGTGGATAGTATGCCTCTTTGATACCCAGATGAATCTTTCTTTTTCTATCAGATAGCGTCAAGGCGGATGCCAGCTATATACCTGGAGCTCGTTTTCTCAACATCTTCTGATCCATGAGCTCTTCTGCCTTTCGGACTTGAGAAGTCTGACTGTCTGGGAGAAAGACTGCTGGCACGCTGACCTTAGGGAGCTCCGAGAGATAGTCCTCGAGGCGTGCAACGGCCAGCGCTCAAATCTCTTCACTGTTGTCTTCCGCGTCATGATTGTGACTATGAAAGATCATGGTGTCTCTTCATCGTGGCCTGTCCTCTCCGGGGTATTCGATCTTCGTCGGCCTGAAGTAGGCAGAGTGTATCCACATCTTGCAAACGGGCGTTCCTCTCATCAACAATCGCAAGATCCGCGAGCAATATTTTCCTTCCTTGAAACAATCTCCATTCACACCGGTTTCGCCACCTTCCTCGTCTCCTTACCACCCGTCCTCTCATCCAAAAACTCCTTCCAACTAACCGGCACCATCTGATTCCCCGCCTCACTAACAGCCAACACAACTCCCAACTCATTCTTCGCTGTGCTCGCGAAATAGCTCCTCTCGTCTCCCAAACTGATGACAACAGCCCTCACCACATCGCCGACTCTAAAGCTTTCCGCGACCTTGACCTTGTCGATCTCCGTCGCGCGGATGTCCTGCTGGCGGATAATAGCGGGGAAAGCATCGCGGCAGGTGTACTCGCCGGCAGCGCCTAGGGCCAGGATCGAGAGGTTTGCTTGGCGCGGGTTGGTGCGCGTTATGCGGCCGAGGACGACGGTGCCGGTTTCGGGGACTAGAGGGCCCGCGGGGCGGGAGATGGAGACTGTGGGTGCTGGGGAGGATTTTTGTTTCGACGGTGTTGAGGTGAGGGCGCCGGCGAGGGAGGAGTAGAGGTGGGAGGATTGGATGTGCGTTCCTGGGCCGGGGTTGTTGGCTGATGAAGGCCCGAGGGCTTGACCGGGGAGGGTGAGAGACATTTTCGGGGGGTTGTGGTTGGGGATGTTTGTTCTGGTGTTGGTGTTGGAGAATGCGATGCGATCGCATGTAACAATCAATGAGAAAAGTCGAAAGTGACGTTTGTTGCGGAAGCTTTCCGGTGGGGACAGATTGGGAAAATCGGCATGGGTTTGATCCAGTATCAAGATGAGGGGTTGGAGCGATATGGTGGAGACGAGTCAATTGCCGAGTCTACGATTTGGAGTAGTACTGTACCGAGCTAAAAGTGATGATGGTCGTACATAGTAGGAAATAGTAAGTGAAACCTTAAGGCGTCAAACGCTGACTTCCAACCGCAATTCAATTCACGACCATGCCGAACCAATTTCATCCACCAAAAAATACCAACCTCCAACGCAAAGTTGTAGTTCTCACTGGGGTATGTTATACAGCTTCCAACAAGCTAATTTACAAGTTAAAAAGCATCCAGCCCTAACCTTCGTCCAACCAGGGCGCCATAGGAATCGGTGCCGAGCTGGTCCGCCTGCTCCACAACGCAGGAGCACACGTCTTCTTCGGAGATGTACTCGATGGACCGGCTCAAGCGCTGGCGAAAGAGCTACATTCTTCCGAAGCGTTCGTCAGATATATCAAATGCGACGTGATGGCTTATGCCGACAACCTCGCCCTCTTCGACGCGGCGTACAATGCTTTCGGCCGCGTCGATCATGCCATTTCGAATGCTGGGCTTGGTGAACAGGGTAATCTGGTCAACCCGGAGCTCGATCTTGCAAGTGTCCGAGACGAGCCCAAGGATGGTGCCCGCGTGATCGACGTGAATCTAAAAGGACCAGTATACTTCGCACGTCTGGCGAGTGTGTACCTTCGCCAGGGAGATGAAACAAGTGTCATGCCCATGGATAAAAGCCTGACTTTCACGTCAAGCGTGGCAGCGTTCCGCGAGGATCCTGGACTGTATGTGTACGTGGCCAGTAAGCATGGAGTCATGGGCTTGATGAGAGTCCTTCGCAGGTAGGTCCAACCAATCGTCGACGTTCACGGGATCCCTTTGCTTCGCATCTGACTTAATCCGGCAGTACACTCATTGAGTCCAAGCCGTACGCCATCCGTACAAACACCGTCTGTCCCTGGATGACACGGACTCGTCTAACGCAAGGCGTCGAGGACCAGTGGGATGCCGCCGGACTGCCAGGAAACATGCCAGGAGAAGTAGCCAGCATCATCATGGGTGTGGTTTCGGACTCGAGCTTGAATGGGGAAGCTGTGTATGTAGAAGGCGGCCGCGGCTGGAAAATCGAGCAGGCGAAAATCGACTTGCGGCCGCAATGGCTAGGCGAGCGACAGACGAGGCAGTTAGATGAAGGCACGCGGGTTCTTGGCGGTGGCGAGGGTTGGATAGCAGGGCAGTGAGCATAGTTACTCTACCCGCTTCTGTATCTTCGGTCCACGAATTTGGCCGCGAATCCAGTCTGGCACAAACGCCTTTACTCCCAGGTTTTGTTCCATAGCCTGCACTGTGAACTTATCCTCGAGAGTGAATGGGCTGGGTTGACCAGAGACGACGAGATCGGTCATATGCTCTAGCCTGCACATTCCCAAGCCGATGTTTCCGACACTGCCGATCAGTTTGCCCGTAGCAGGTTTTCTCTTGCCGTCTTTCCTGATGTCCGTGTCGCGGTCGGGCGTTGGGAGAGCAAAGGAGCTGTCGTATTCGAGCTTCTCAGGCGGGCCAGTAGTCGGGTCGTAAATCGACACAGGCAGAATGCGTCTGCGCACAACGCCAGTGTGGTGTGTCCGGATAGTGAGCTCTTGTCCGATGTAGCAACCTTTCTTAAAGTCGATTCCCTTCATCAGATCAATGTTTGCATTCATGGGCAACGTCTCTTCTCTCGGGATCTCTTTCTGTCCCTCTGGAACGCCCCTCAAGTATCGTCGAATCGTGTATGCGCTCAAAGGTGCTTCTTCCAGCCCGTCCAAAGCCGCAGTGTTGCCCACCACGCCGCTCCCCGAGCTTGACGAAGGTATCAAAATTCTCTGTCCCAAACCAGGCGCACGGCAATCCGTCAGGCTGATAGTGCCATCTTCGCTCACGCCTTGCGAATGCGCCGTCCACCGATCATCGTCCTTCCACGCATTCCACACATCCAACTCGCCCTCGTCAAGCAAGCGCAACGCAAGCTTCGCGCGCAGCTTATGCCTCTTAATATGCTTGAATAGGAACGACGCATCATCTGCATCAACTTCCACAAGATATCCCTGGTCTTCGCTCTTGTTTGCCTCGTCGTGCCATTTGGAGCCGAAGGTAGGGTAAACGAAGACGTCGTTGAGCACTTTTCCGGGTGCGGTCAGGAAGGCTGCGTAGAATCCAGACCGAGAGTCTGCTCGCAGGTTGTTGGTGATGATGCCTTGGAGGAACTTGGGTGCTTCGGGTCCGTGGAGGGAGATCAAGCGGCGAGTTGTGAGTTTCGCTGCACCAGACGTGGGCGGTGGTGGAGGAGGATTATTGGGTTGAGTCGAGTATGGGCGTGATCGCGAGCTTTTTATGCATCTTTTGCAGGTGCTGGCAAGCCTGCTGGACTGGCGTGGTGTAAGCATTGTGTGGTGTCGATGGAGAGAGATGCTGTTCTGGTCGAACGATCAAACGTGACTTGCACTTTGCTGATTCAGCACTAAGCGTTCCCGAGGAAGAGAGCATGGCCGATTAACTTGCTTGCCACACACTCTACATAATAACATTAATTGAGAAAAGACAAGCAACGGAGAGAAATTTGCTAATCAAGAGTACAATGCTATGAACAACAACCAAAAGATTGCTACTGAACCCATCAAACGCCCTTCTATCATGCATCTCAATCCTTTCATCAATCGTCCCTAATTGCATGCAAGCCTTCAAGGCAGCGAGTCCGACCCATGTCCAATACCAATATCCGACCTCCATCCCGTATAAACATGCGCATGAAAAGAGTTCCCAGCAGAAATGCTTCGCAATAACGGACCAAAGCCTTCAAGGCAGCGACCCATACCCAACACCAGTCTCGGACCTCCCAGTCCCACCCTCCAACAATCCCTGCCTCTCATTCCCATCGCCCTCACCAAAGCTAGGGACCCAGCCCCTCATCCATCCACTAACTCTCCTCCACCTCCACTTCTGGCCTCGCTCCGCCTCAACGACCACCACCTTTGCCTCACTCTCGCCATAAAGCAAGAACTGCACGCCTACACTGGCATCCAACCCCAGCACACCAGCGGCGCCCAGGAAAAAAGGCATAGCAGCGGCAATCCACGCGCTGCGGTCTGATCCGGAAGGTCCGGCCCAGCCGTGGCCGCCGTGAGGGCCCATATCAGACCAGGCTGAAGGATTGGTGGCGAGCGCGAGGGAATAGAACAGATTTCCGCAGAAAGCGGCGGCGAAGAGCGAAGGCGATAGGCCGGCGGTCGATTGGAGTTTGTAGTTTTTGTAGAGCTGTGGGAGGCGAGAGCCGAGGTACAGGAACGTGGAGAGCCAGGAGAGGATTGTGCCTGCGGTTTCGAGACGAGTCGGACCGTGGGATGAGATTGTAAGAGGGGTCGTCGTGTGATGCACAGGTGATGCTTGGGTCAGGGCCATGAAGCAAGCGAGCATCAACATGGTTCGCGGAGACGGCGAAGGGAACGGTGAGGATGGCCCTGACCGCTGGATCGTGTGACAGCGAGGGGTTGTCGATGGGCTTGGAGTGGCTTTCTCATCATGGGTCGGGTCTCTTCGGAAAGTCGGCGTCCTGAAAATCGGTCTGGGCTGGCCCTTGCGCATGCTATTGTGATCGCTTCCGTCGCTGGTAGAAGGAGGACTGACTCCCTCAATCACCACTCCCTCGAGGCCGCTGTCTCGGTCACTGTCATTGTATTCTCCGCTGCGCGGCCAGACACGGAAAAGATGACTTCCATGCTTCAGTCTCTCGTACCACACCCACTGCAAGACCAGACAGAGATCGACGAAAACGTAGTAACCACCAATCACGACCTGCCACTGTGCTTGATGTGTGAACAAGGCGCCTAGCAAGTTTCCCAGGTCGCCTAAGCACCACTCCACGAGGAAGAAGATTGATAGTCCGGAAGTGCTTCCGATCTTGTAATTCTTATAGATCTGCGGTAGTTGAGCAAACAGCCAGGAGCATATGCTCAAGGCTCCGAGTAGGTTCGATATGAAGGCCAGAGGTGTCGGGATACACACGTGGAAGGTGCTGCTGTAGCGGAGGAGGAAGTCGTTTGTAGGCGTGCAGTGTTCAGGGAGAGCTGGCGAGAAGGTGCATGCCTCAAGCCATGACATTGTGGTGCTGCAGGCAAGAAAATGTAGGAATGTGAATGCCGGTAGTGGCGGGTATGCTGATCCCTTGTATGGTTATGCCGTAGTCACTGACGAAGCAGTGTATCCGTGAACGGCTGGAGTCGACTGCAAGAGCTGCAATAGAACTCGGATCGTAGGTGAACCAGGTTGTGTAGACTAGAGTTCGTCTGACGTAGGTCAAGATGTGTAGTTTAGCAATAATAGAGCATTGATATATGCTGGGGTATATTTGTAAATCGTGAGGTGTCAAGGCGATGCAGTCTGATGTGAGGCTGCCCAAGGTGCAGCAGCGTAAAGTAGGTATAGAGACAGTAGTGTTGGTGGGTGGTATAGTTTGAATGGAAGAAGAAGTTAACGTGTAGTAGAAGAGAGTCAAAGGGAAAAGTCGCCAATGTAAGGTGATCACCCTGAACCTACCGGCGCACCCACATGATACCTATGCGTGGATGCTCCAGTCATACCTAGTCATCCCCGTGTGTCTATCTCCAGAGCTCGGGGGTGAGTCGCGTGCGCGCATGTCGAGAAGCACATGATCTGCTTTATCGGGTGAAGGAGGGCGCGATAGGCTGGGCGAGACATAGACCAGTAAGATAGTACGGCGCCGGCGTAGATAGGCGGGCTTGGAAGTGAGAGATCGCCTGGCTCTGTCGGTGGGTGACAGGTGGAGTGTGTGTGTGTTCGGGTGGCTTGCTGATAAGGATCCGAGTTAAGCGCCGATTCTTTGGGTGGAACCTTAAATCGAACACAGAACACCTCCAATTACTAGATCTACTACCTCTTAGGGTCGCCTGTGAGTGCGGGCTCTACTAAGATGTGATAAGTGTCCAGGAATCCTCAGAGGCTTCTGACCAAGAGCGTAGGCGCGCGTGAGGTAATGTGTACCTAGTCTTGTCTTGAGCTTTTCTTAGGGTGTTTTCTCTTAATATTCATCGTACGACGAATTGAAGACAGGTAACAGGTAGCCGACTTAAGCAGCTAGCTGATAAGTTGGTCGATTTAGTTTTATTCATGGGGAAGTGGGGACGCGCGGGGTGGACTTGATGTCTATGTAGGGTTAGGGTTGAAGTGCCAATCATGGATGGGAGATCGTAGACCAAGGACAGAGCCGCATATTATTCTCACGAACTATTACATCAAGTGAGCCAGCTACTCGATCATCATTCGTCTGCTACACATCAAAGTTCTGTTGGTGTAATCGCGGCTTCCGAAGAGGTGTCGACATTGCACGTTGTGACCGCAAGTGAGCAAGTTCCTTCTGTTACAATTCAGATGGCAAGCCAAAGGTATGGAAGCAGAGACGGGTTGAGCTTATGAAGTGTCCATGACACAATTCGTGTATACAACAACAAGAAAGTTGACCTATCAATAAGCAACACCTTCATCATCTCGCCTCCGCCTCAATCCATCATGCTCAGGCTTAGCTATCCCAGCATGCGTACCAGCCCAATCATCGGGCAATTTGTAGTCCCTTGGCAGCGTATACTGCCCCCTACACGAGCCCTCTGTACAGGAAGACTCAAGCCCACATCTTCCATACAACCGACAATAGCATTCGGCAGCACTTGGGCATGCCATCAAATTCAAGCGGTCCAGGTTGATAGTGCTAGCATCTTGCAAACCGGCCGAAGGCCTGGGAGCATAACCCTGCTGTGGCAAGAAGAGAATGTGCCACAGGTACGACAGGATGCGGCCAGAGATGCGGTCGTCGCGTGGCGCGCTGTCCTTGCTGTCGTCCAACAGCCACTGGCGGAGAGCAGCGTACTCGTCCCGCGAGTGCTGCCAGATGTTGGCTCTGGCCACGACAAACTGGGCGCAACATTGCGCTTTCACGGCATCGCCTCGGCCGAGAAGGAGGTTGCTAGCTGCAGAGTCGCTTCCGCCGAAAATGCTTGCTAGAGCCCGCGGCATTGCTGCGTCCGAGACCACGCGCGCGTTGAAAGGTTCGAGTTTCGCTGTGAGTCCTGTCTCGAAGCTACCTTGCGGCACTGAGTCGGCTGGACATGTGCTTGCGCTCCAGTCGCAGCGCAGGTTGTGGTAGCCGGATGAGGCCAGTGCTGATGAGGTGTTGAGAGCCGCCAGGAGCTCGGCATTATCATATTGGGGCGAGTCGTTGTGCCATGCGAACCTGGAGCCGTGGACGAAGACCGCACCTTCAACAGGGATGTTGTCGTAGTTGTCGATGAGGAAAGTCAAGTAGGCCATCGCTTCGTGCCCACGGTTTGCAGGAACGCGCAGCTGAGACGAGCTGCCGCCAGTAGAGCCATCGACGTCGTAAATGCAGAGATGGTATTTCTCGCCTAGAGTGCTGATCCAGGAGGCATCGCCATCGGAGGTGACACGCGAAACGATCAAGGCTGGTTTGCTGGTATCTGCGAGACCCGGACAGGTACCATGGGCCTCGGGCAAGGATCTCGCTGTAGTCTTGTATTTGACAGTAGTCCAAGCAAATGCCTTGCTACTTGAAGCATGTACGTTCAAACCCACGATGAAGAGTAATGCGACTCCAAAGAGAGCCAGGTTAGTACAGGCCCGGCGCGTTGTGCGTCTCATCGCGACTGCATGCGGAATATCTGTGCGCGAGCGCCGATTCAGTATGCGATGATCAGAAAACCAGACCAACTTCACGGCCTTGGGTCCTGATAGTAGGATTTAGATGCTACGGCGATGAAGTCCCAAAGCCATCAGGTCGGTAACTTAGCGTTCTGGAGAAACTCCTTCTGGAAAGGCCAATCGGCATCCACCTTTGGCCGACTTTTCGATCCTACCACCGGCCCGATCGTACGCTAGTCCATGAGCGAAGGAGGCGTGAGTTGGTGGTATTACTGGTTTGCTGGTGTATCATTTTGTTGATCTTGTTGAACGTATCAATGGTATCGAGTTCCGTCGCTGCTTCAACGATCAGGTCCTCTCCAATACAAGAGCCATTGTCTTCGGCGCCAGGCTCTTCCAGTCATGGTGAGCACTACATGCAGTAGTAAAAGCCGGTCAACGATTTGTCGTCAAGACCATCAAGCTTGCGAACGCCTGAGCTGCTGTTTGTCAGAGCTTCACAATACATGTACAAGTGTTTTGGGTGCAATCATCAGTTGATAGTTACAACGCAAGTCGTCGTCTTTGGTGTGCCATGCCAATCTGATCCCAAGCTTTCCAAGCATACTGGGGAGCCACCTTGGCTCCATTGCTTGCAGGGCTGAAGCCAACACGCTGATGCAAATGGCGATGTAACAAAGATAAGGGAATCACAGTTGCAAACGTACAGTCGGTATTTTCATGGGGTATCATCGTGTAAGTGATCATCACATCGTCGCCGGCAACGTCCGCGCACATCACGCAACCATTTCTGCCTCCTTGTTCTCGTCCGCACCACCAACTATATCTTCACCCTCACCCTCGTTCTCGCCTTCCTCCCCTATAGTATCTTCGGCCCAGGACTTATCGATCCAGCCGACAATACGGTCTCTCGCCATAGGCAGAATGTTATAGTATCCAGGATTCCGACCAGGCGCAAACATGCTAGTGTGCGCCTTGAGCTCGTCGAGCGCTATATCGTTGCGACATCTGACCCAATCGCCCTTCTTCTTGCTTGTATCGCGCGCAAATTCTTGCACTTTCTCTCCTTCCTTCACCTCCTGTTCCACTTCGTGCTCGGCAGCCGTCTTGCGTCGCTTGGGAGGCGATTGTGCTGCACCTGACTTGGGTGGTGGCCGTTTTGATCCCGTCGGGCTCCCCTCTGCACTGCGAGCATCTTTGGGTACGACGCAGAAAGTCCGATCTTGTCCGAGCATAGCTCCAGCGTATTGCGTCTTGCTGGAGACTTTCTCGCCGAGTACTGTGTAGAAGTCGGCGAACCCTACACCGTGTGACTCTGTGAGACTGATCACGCTTTCCACCCTCTTTTGCAATTCGGCTCCACGAGCAAGGCAGCCAACAAACTCCAGATGGCTGCCTGCCCAGGCTAGACCTTGGTTGATCTGGTTCCAGTTCATGTAAGCAGCACCCGCAGCGCCGGCGACTGCAGCTGCGGCACCTCCGAACATCGCGTATTTGCCCCATTTTCCCCAGCCACTGCTCGATGCGCCTGGCGCAGGTAGACCTCGACTTGAGGCATTCGCAATCGGTTGGGACTGTGAAGCAGCTGAGTTCCATCCAAATAACTCGCTTGCGCCATTGTATGCTTTGTACGCCGCGGACGCGTGATTGATGTGTTCTTCAGCGCCATGCGCCAGCACTCCGGGACTGATACCCAAGAACGGCGTGTCGAAGGCAAGGACTGCTTGCACATATGGGAAGAACAGTGAGGAGCTGTGTCCCTCGGGCGGCGCAGATGTAGCTCTCTCTTCATTGTCCTCTGGTCGCAACCGCTCTTTGGGCCTAGGCGACTGTGGCCTGCTCGTGGCGTCTGTCGTATTGTTCCCAGCACCAGGCCGCACAGGTTCGTCTCTAGCAATGCTCAGCAGCGTTTCTGCCGCGACTATGCCTCCCATCGAGTGTCCCACGAGTATTACCCTGACGCTCGGGTCGACCGTGGGACTTGGTGTGCCATTTGCGACTTCGAGGTCGATCACTTTGTTCTGTAGCCATTCTTTAAATCGACTGACGCATTCCCTCAAGTCGCCGCGTGTCTCGTAGCGTGGGTACTGTACGTTGAGTACATCGATTTGTGGGAGCGCGGTGGACAGTAGCGCGCGCAGGTCTTTGGGGAAGTCGTTGAAGGTGTTATCGCTACCTTTGAAGCCGTGGATGAAGACGAGGAGGAGCGTTTTGCGCATGTTGTTTGATGGCGGTGATGTGTCAACTAGGAGAGATGTGTGTGCTCGACCGAGCACTGCGGTTGGTTGTGGTGTCACATTGTCAGAGGTTGCTGTCCACGATCAAGGAAGCTGAGAGCGGCACGATTCCAGTCGCTTCAAATGGTGACGCCGCTGCCGCCGCCTTCATCAAATGTTCGCCACGTCGACAGCAGCTGCCTGGGATCGCATGTTTCTAACACACTTGAACTCATCTTTACATTTGGCAGGAATCTCACTTGTTCTTGAACATCATATTGAATTACCACACGGCTTTCATAATCCACCTCACGATCTGAACGACAACTACAATACACGTCCAGCAGCGACATTCGATGGATGTTCAACTCTACGTCTACGACCTTAGTCAGGGCTTGGCTAGGTCCATGAGCAAACAGTTCCTTGGAATACAAATAGATGCCGTCTACCATACATCCTTGGTCTTCGATAATGTCGAATATTTCTTCGGAGCTGGAGTCCAGACATGCTACCCCGGCGCTTCCCACCACGGCCGGCCAATGGAGGTTATACCCATGGGCAGAACAGATATTGACCTGGAAACGATTCTTGACTACTTAGAGAGTCTGAAGCAAGTGTACACACCCGAGAGTTACGACTTGTTTGCACACAACTGCAATAACTTCACACACGACTTCGCCATGTTCCTCTTGGGCAAAGGCATCCCTAGTCATATCACAAGTCTTCCTCAAAGGGTCTTGGATACACCCTTCGGACGCATGCTTCAACCTCAGATCGATGCAAGCATGCGATCAGTCACGCAAGCGCCTGTACCAAACGGTGCCAGACCGCAACAGCCAACTCCAGCCGTTCAACAGACACCAAAGAAGACAGCAGCAGAGTATGGAAAGGTTGTCAACATCACTTCAAACGACGCACTAGAAAAGGCTCTTTCAGGCACTCAAAGTACTTGCGCCACTGTCTTCTTCACATCCTCCACCTGCGCACCATGCAAGATGGCATACCCTGCCTTTGACTCCCTAGCAGAAGAGCACGGCAATGCCCTGTTCGTTAAAGTGGACATCAACGAAGCGCAGGACATTGCGATGAAGTACCAAGTTCGTGTCACGCCTACCTTCATGACATTCTCAAAGTGCATCAAGTTCGATGAGTGGACCGGCGCAGACCCCAGCCTTCTTAAGTCCAATGTTGCACAACTGCTGCAGCACACCTTCCCTCCGCATCCGCATACACTGCTGAAGCTTCCAACCTTGCAATACGGCTCGATGGCTCCCATCACATACCCGAAGGTGCCACCCATAGAAAAATTGACTGCGAAGTTGGGGTCTGACGCGCAAGAGCCCGAGTTCGTGGCATTGACCACGTTTGTCAAGAACCGCCAGATCGATGTTCGCGAAGCAAAACTGCCAGATATTCATGCTATTGGCGAGATGTTGCAGACCACTATTGAGAATCTACCTCTAGCGTCTCGCTTCGCGGCGGTCGATCTCCTGCGCTGTGCTATGGTTGACCCTCGTGTATCTGGCTTCTTCGCCGGCGAGAAGGTTGTCGATGAGCTCGCCACAGTGCCAGCTCTGATCCAACACGTCGTAAACCTTGAAGGCAACTGTCCGCATAATTTGCGCTTGGTCACCATCCACCTGGCTTGCAACATCTTCAGCTCTCCGCTTTATGTGAAAGAACTCTTAAAGCCAGGCCAGCCTACTACACCGCTCCTCATTCAACTCATCACGAGCTCGTTACTGGATGCCGCACACGACACCACTCGCGTGGCTGCGGCCTCTCTAGCATTCAATTTGACGGTCGCCAATTACCGCCTTCGACGAGAAGAAAGTCGCGAAGGATTGGCAGAAGGCCAGCAAGTCGAGCTCGCGGCTTCGATGCTGGAAGCCCTTCACACAGAATCCGAGGGCGGCAAGACCGAAGCTATCAAAGCGCTTCTGCTGTCTTTGGGCTACTTATTGTATCACGGCAAGCAAGACGGCGAGGTGGCAGAACTAGTGAACGTATTGGATGCCCGAGGTACGATCGAAGCGTGTGTGGTGCAGGAGAAGCTGGCCGCAGAGGTCACGAGTTTGCTGTAGAGCAGAAAACGAGTGTCTGGGTTTGTCAAGTTCAAAAGGAAAGATTGGGAAAAGGAGAAGAGGAGGCTCAAATGGAAGATCAAGAGGGAGCGGATGAAGAGTCTGAAGCGAGCTCGAGAGTCCGACTTCAATGCCGCAGTCCTGAAACGGCGACCTAACAGATTCAAGGGCAAGAGTTCTCAGCCTGTCGAGAAACCCCAGAGCGGAGAAAAAAAGACTACGCGTTTCTCGTGCGAGGAGTGGCACTGTGCGTTGTCACTTGTCGATTTCAGTCGGATGGCGTGTGTTCTCGACACCCCCAATTCTCACACGCTTGATATTGCGACGGCTTCCTCACAACTCGTTCAGCCCCAACGCAAGGGGATAGAGTCTTCTTATGGCCTGCCGGTCGAGGACACTCAGGCTGATTGGATACTCGTTGACATGTCGACGTGTGACCCGCTGGAGTGAGTTGCGAGTGTACGGGACGTAGATGCGGGTCTCGAGTCTTCTGGCAAGCGCTACCTCCTTGGCCATTAATTAGGCCGGGTGAGCTCGGTGTATACAATATCACGTTCGTTCTCGAGAACACAAGTTTCTCTTGACTAGATTAACTCGTAGTCACCCTAAGCCGTCTCCGTCAAACTCGGGGTATTCAATGCCACCATCGGTCGTATGGCCCGGCAGAGGAATCTCATATTAGTCCTAATATTCTCTGTCTGAGCTTCACCGAGCCCTGTAAATTTATCAAGGAACCGCTCTCTTTCGAAGGTTGAAGACGAGCAGTCTGGTCTTGATATAGCCCCACTTTTTTGCAACCGGAGGCGGGCGAGTCCCCCCAGCCGACATCCCGCTCGAACGGAAGATAAGGCTACTACTTTCACTCACGAACATCCGTCTTCCTCCTATTAACAACATGCAAGTATAAACTATTTTCACCTTCCTTCCCTTATGTGCACGTCCAATTAGAATACACCTTTTTCGCCACCCCCAATCATGCCAGCTTCATTCGTGACCCTCCCCTATGAGCTCCGGGAGCAAATCATCCAACCACTCGTCCGCACCCAAGGCACTGTCGGTCTACAGTATCCTCTATGGGCGGACAAGTCCGTCTTCGTACCTCCCATCACCCAAGTCTGCAAAACATTACGAATCGACGCTGTTGGGATCTTCTATCGGGCAAATGTTTTCGTATGGAAAATCGACCCGGAAGCGGTACGTCTCGCGGCATTGGTATGTTGTTCTTAGTGGATGTTTTGATGATGGTAGCTGCCATTTTTGCATGACACACCTCTGTGTGCTGCGTAGTTGCAGCGTCAACAATGAGACTGACAACACAACGTGGCATAGACTGACGCAGCGGATCCGGCTGCTTTTCCTCTCCAATCGCCCCTCAACTGCACAAAGGAATATGGACCTTGCGGCCCGCTCGTGTCTAGCTTACCCTGGCAATATCCGGACATGCTCTCCAATCTTAGGCATCTGAGGCTCAATCTATATCTTCCAGCACAACACGATACGGCCATGTGGGCTGATAGGTTCAGCAAACAGCTATCGAGCTTCGTCGAAGCCATTGACCACGGAGTGCGGCTCAAAGACTTCAAGATCCTGATCGGCACTTGGCACGGCATCTGTGAGCTTGAAGCTCCTCAGATGGCTGCTTTTGATCTTCTAGCTCAGATGCAGGTTCGCGGAACAGTGCAGGTCCGCACGAGAAGCCTGGATGTTCAAGGCAAGGCTGTGGTGCAGGAGCTTGACTTGGAAAGACGCTTGAGAGCTACTGATTCGGTCAGATGCCCCCTTGAGGAACCAAAAGCAGAGCACCGCCTTCTCGACTGGGAGTGGGACGGTGGTTCTACAACTTAAGCGCTAGCAATGACCGGACAAACAAGTTGCAACGATTGAGAGCTGTACTCCACTTGTGTGCTCGGCCGACTGCAACCGGACTCGGGAAAGTGGTAAGGTGTGGATGTAAGTATCAACGACAGAGCGCAGCGCGCTACAAGCATCGAATGATGAGACATTTACAAGCTACTCAGATTCTCCCAGTGCCAAAAACATGTCTAGCACAGCAAACGTGTGCATGTATGTATTGTGAGACTGGCCTGTCTTTCATAGCTAACAAAGGAGGTCTGGAACATGCAGCTTGCGCAATCAACTCTTAACAAACATCAGGCTCATACGTGTCCATCCAACTTACTATTACTTTGCCATATATCGTAATAGCCCTTTGGAGGACGTCCTCATTCTGAACTTTAACCGCCAATCCACACCGAAACCCTTATTACTGCACCGAGGAAGCAGATGGAGTCACCAGACCCCGACGATGATTGGGATTCCGACGACATGTCAGCCGGTGCCAGACTCATGCGCTACAACATCGCCGATGAACCTCGTCCACATTGTCAATCCTCCGACTTACAACCACGCCGCCGTAGTTCTAGCACGAGACCACCTCTAATTACGAGAAGCGCTCGTTTTTCTGACGACAAGGCTGTGTCTCACCACGACTTCGCAAAGCTCAAAGACGATGGTCTGTACAAAGTCGCCGCTCGCAGACATTCTAGTTTAAAGTCCATGCCAAAGACGCCAGTGCTCCATCCCCGGGCTAGCCTCAGCAAAGGACATCTCGCGTGGCTCATCGCAAACCGACCCATGGCTCAAGCAAGGTGGCGATGCGCGCTCAAATCGAACAACAATCCAGCCGTCGATGCAACACAAGGAACATGTCGACAAGTATTCAGGCAAGCGAAGAGAACGAACACGAGGACTTACAGGCCGAGAACAAGCCGGGTGCTGGTCTCAAGGGCGATTTCAAGGCTCGATACTATCCTGGCTTGTTGAAGATGCTTACTACACTAACGATATCCATTACGACCTCCAATCGGGAGTGTAAACTCAAGTATGGCTCGAATACGACGACACCGCCATCCAATGCAATCTGATACGGCCACCAGTATGAAGGCCGAAACAGTGATGTGCAGTGAAGACGAGCACACCACTACCGAGCCGTTTGCTGAACCCCCAAAGATTTCCACACACCGAAATTGTCTTCACCTTTCGCTTTGTTCTTGGCCCAACAAGAGCATTGTGCTTTGGCGGGACTGTAACATGAAGCCGTCTTTTTCGACAAGACCATTGTGTATCTCGCTGTTCACACAACACTCTGCGCACACGACGACACTCAACCGTCTTCATATATACCACCATGCTGTCTGCTAAATTTCGCTTTCTCTTTCGCCAGCAACACCAACAAGGTCCAAAGGGTCAACATGCGTACCAAATTCACCTCGACCCTCCCTAACGGGACGCGGGTCACCCACTACACCCATGAGGGTTCGGGAGGCCCTACCTCCACAACCTACCAAGACCACGAGAAGCACCTCTTCGCATTCCCGGCGTTGCTTGAAGGATCCAAACTGCTCAAGATCGCAGAGACCCGCTCCAATCAGCAGATCTCTGACGCAGTCACCGCGGCCCGTGTGGCCAACAGTAATCCCGGTCTGACTGGGGCTGCTGTGGCCAGCAGGATCAGAGCCGCCCTTAACGACCGTGCTGCAGAGACCGGAACCACACTTCAAGAGGCCCAGGCTGCCTTCGCTGCCGTACGCAAGGCCAACGGTCTCCGCGTCCACGAGTCCGGCCTGAAGAGGGCTAGCCGCAAGAAGCCAAACACCACTGTCGAAGAGACCCCTGAGAAGAAGGACGCCTCTGACTCCGAGCTCAGTGAGTTCGAAACCGATACTGAGCAGTGAGGTCCCTTCTCTTCTTCCATCTTTCATGGAACGTTAAAGTGCTCATCATTACTGTAGAGGACTCTTGATACTCAGAGGCACACTCGGAGCAGACTCGAGATCATAGAGGACCTTTACCTCGTCGGCGTTATTTTTGGTTAGTTGGCCTTAGAGCCATTCTTGTCAGGTATGCCAGAAATAAAATCTTGCTTTTGCAGAAAAAAAAAAAAAAGCTCTACAGTATCCATTCTCACTTGTTTCCACAGTTTTGTTCCCTCATACGTATATACCCCAAAGATCAACATTGTAATGCTATCTAACGGTGTGGTCTCGTCCATCCGCGACAGGTCACACTTTGGTCGGAACGAAAAGTCAGCGCTGCTATGTCGTGGTCCCACCAGAACGACATGCAGGGCTCGTCGTCACAGACACCGGCACGCAAGATGCCAATACGCGCTTCCGCCAGAGTCACAATGCCTTTGCCTATTTGCCAGTGAATGGATTGTCCGGACTGGAGCCATTCAAGGATGTGAAAACTCGAGGAAGCCACAGCAGAGACGAATGTCCTGGTGTCACTTGTTAGTGAAGGTGAAAGCAACACGACGCACCACGACGACACCCGGTGCAGACACAAGAGCCCGTCTCCTTCCACTGCTAATCCATCTTTCTCCCAACAACGACCAGCAAAGACATCCACTCCGGACAGTGGATACCGACCCCTGAACCCAACTAGGAACACTACTCGAACACCACTACCGACTGCACAAACGACATGGCAGGTCTTCAACCCTCTGGGAACCCTTCTCAGGTCGGAGGTTGGACTGCCTTCAACAACGTCAACATGAGCACCAGTGGTTCCGCTCTGAACGAACAACCTTCTAGCCAAACTACACCGGCCATGGTAGCCAACGTCCAGCCGGCTTCAACGTCAATTCCGACTGCTCCGACGCCGAATGACCAACTCCTGTTCGCTGACCAGGCTAATATCGAAGGCGAGGCTCTCCTCGATCTTGCGACTAGATACACTACTATCGACATCGCCAGGCATGTCAACGCCGCCGCTGGCAAAGTGGCCATGAGCGAACGTAAGGCTCGCTGGCGTGTGGCCGCTGCCATCAGAAACCATGCGAAGAGCACCGGGAAGACCGTCAGCGAAGTCAGAGGGGAGTTGACGGCTGCTAGGAAGTCAAATGGCCTGAGAGGCCGCGAAAATGTTCAAGGCGAGGCCTCGGAGTATGACAGCGAGGCCGACGTTGCAGACGTCGCTGCGACTGCCAACACCACATTCTAGGCGCCGACTACACCCATTCCTGCTGACGATCAGCTTCTGTTCTCTCGCCTCAGGAGTCTTCACGGAGAAACTCTTCTCCGTCTCGCCGAGAGGTACTCGAACACCGAGATCTCGAGGAACATCGGAAACAGAGCTGGCACTGACAAGATGATCTCGAGTCGGAGCGGTGTCTTCCAAAGACTTGGAGCGGCTTTGAAGGCTCGGGCCAAGGCAAACAACACGACCGTGGAACAGGCTAGAACTGCACTGAGACAGGCCAGGAGGGCCAACAATGTGATTCTCAGGGGTCCTGACCGTGCAAAAGAGGACAACAAGGTAGAGCCAGCGCCGCAAGCTGATGTAGCTACCACGTCTCCGGCCGATCCCCTTCTGAATGCCATGGACACCGACATGACGGATGTCAGCAGTGAAGAGGAGCAGCAAGGCTACACGCCGGCCGAAGTCGAGGCCGCCAATGCCCTGCTTTCCCTTTCCGTGCCGCCAACCCAGGAAGTTGTTGACGCTGCTAACATTCTCATGGATATGTACCGCAACGATGGCGCCGAGACCGAAGAAGGGGTCAGCGACATCGAGATGGACGATGCTGAGAGAGCGGAGTTCATGGCCGACTTTCAGGCCCGGTGGAGACCTGGGACGTAGACTGCAGAGCAGATGAGATTCGATAGATTAGCGAAAATTAGCGAGCTTCCCATCTCCTTGGAGAGTTAAAGGATTGTTAAAGAATGAACACTTGAATGGAAAAAAAATCACGTTGCCGAATTTCAGCTTGATTCCGTCGTAGCCGGTGAGTCCACTGTTGATACTGCTCAGTTTCCAGGAGCACTCGCTCAACACTGTAAGCTTGAAACAAATAAAAGGCGGCGGAGACCGCCGTATTGTGACTGAAGTTTTTGTGAGTTGTATTTTATTGTGGTTGAAGCTTTTGTGAGTTGTATTTTCATATAGTCATTGCAAACGTTACCAAGGAATCACGCTCGCTTCGTATTCCCCCTTCGTCTGATTTTCCAATGCTGTAACACATTCGCGACGCTCGTGGCTGTTTCACGCGTTAGTCAACGAATTGCCTTGTCATGAACTTCCGATGTCCGCGGTTGATCAGAGTCCAACCGCCACCCTCTGCAGGCAAAAGCTCAAATAGCTCCCAGCGCGGATCACTGCCACCACCTATCACGTAGATCACTGCTCCTTGATCGTCATTGCTGATGTTGCTCATCCCATGAGGTTTACTCTTTGCTGTCTGCTTTGGAGCGAATGCGATGATGCCTTTGGGAGGTCGGCCAGTAGGGTCGTTTGGAAGCGGTGATATGGCATTCTTGACCCGTTTGCGAGTCCCGTTAGGTGCGACTGTCCAGCTGTGCGAAGGTCCGCCTTGCCAGTGTGGTGAATCGGTTCCAGTATAGTATGGTGCCGATGCGATAGAGCGGACGTCTTTAAGCACTCTTGGCGCCAGAGATGAGCTCTTGAAGGCTTGTAAAGCTGATACGGTTGCTTGCGAACCGCTTGGTGAGGCAGAAAGTGGAGGTGGACGCAGACCGTAGTACTCTTGTACGCTGCCAGAATAGTTGCCTGCACCCGCGCTCTGGGGACTTGAACGGCCAGACATGCCAGATTGTGATTCACGCTCATACATGCCTCCTGACAGACGATGGCTGGCATAACTCTGGCTTTTGCGATGTTGGGGTTTGGGTTCGGAGACCACCGGTGCGTCGTTCTGGACGCCTGCCTTCATGTCGAATACATGGAGCGTGCCTTTGTCAGAAGTACACGCCAACCATCTGTTGTCAGGACTGATTGCAAGACTTGTAGTGACTGCAGCGTCAACTCCACGGCGGAACTCTCCGATCTGGTTGAGGGTCGCGGTGTCAAATGCTCTGAGCAGAGTGCCCTTTGAAGATGCAGTGGCTACAACACGACCGTCTTCGGAAATTGCGATAGCACGTAGAGTTGAAGCATGGGCCCTGAAGACTCGCTTGGATCCTGTTGGCAGTGGTATCAGCTGCACTTGCCCAGCCGACTGCGCTGGGAGTGCCAACAGGGTATCGTTCAAGCATCCTAGGCCGAATGTGTTGGTTGAAGTAGAGTAGAGGTTCTTGACTTTGTTCAGACCTCGTTCATTTAGGCCAGACTGGTCGATATCCTCAGAAGGCGATGTTGGTGGCGTGGGCTCTTGTCGACGGAGCTCCTGGTATTCGTAGAGTAAAGTCCGCTCCGCCAGGATGATAGCAGCATGCGAGCTGGAAAGCTTCACATCGAGTATGCGTTCATGGAAATTGACCGTGTTCATCTGACGACCTATTGCGGCATCCCAGAAAGAGAGGACGTTAGGGCTGGCAAAAGGTGCTTTGCCGCCACCAACGACAGCAAAGTAACGGTCATCCAGGACAGCAGCTACACCGACACCCCCCTCGGTTAGAGAAGCTGGGCCTTTTCCTTTGCCATCGGAATCAGATAACGAGGGTTGGTATGTGGGTAGACAGTTGTCTATTCTGAAGATGCGACAGCCCTCGGATAGCGCTGCAATGAATCGGTTCCTGGTAGCAGAGAATGCGATGCCCAGGACGACGGCCTCATTTGAGCTTTGGATGGCCTGGCGTGTGTTCATTGTTGGCGTAAGTTGGGGAGAGCCACGATGTGATTCGAGGTGGTGATTCTCAGTCCGGCAGCAAAGCAGCAGAGATGGGGTCAAAGTTGGAGCGACATATCGGGATGAAGTTTGCGTTCAGATCAGCAGATTGGTACGAACGAGACAAGCACAGAGGAGAATGTGTAGGGAGCAGAACAAGTTTTAGCAGCGTCTGGTGTGTGATGTACGATGTAGGAAGATAGGCTTGCAGTCATGTCATGTCCTGTCGTTGTCATGTGCATGTGCTTTAAGACGGTCACATATCAGTCCCGATCTAGAATAGCGACGGGAAGCACCGACAGCCGCCGCTTCCCCAGATATCAGGGGCGAGCGCGCTTGCCCTGAACTGAAGCGATGCTCCTTGGCTGCTCGACGGAGGACCTTGCCATATCCATTGAGTCCAATACCACAACAACCTCACTTCCTCCAACCTCATCACCAACCTCGACCCCCGCCCACGGTCATTTATCCACCCGACTCTCTGTCATCCGCTCTGCTGCACCGCCGGCTGAGCACTTAGCCACCGCAGAAACGTTCGCTAGTACTCCACCACCCAGGTATCCAACGCCTAACACAATGTCGGCCGCTGGCAGCGCGATCAAGATTCGCCGCAAGAAGAATGTGAAGAAGGGAATCCAGTTCTGCCTCATGGTCTGTGGCGCTTCAGGCACTGGCAGGACAACCTTCGTGAACACCCTCTGCGGCCGCCCCGTGCTTGAGGGACAGGACGACGACGACCCTACCACTGCCCACATCGAACAGGGCGTGAGCATCAAGCCCGCTACCGTCGAGCTTGAGCTCGATGAGGAGGGAACCCGCGTCAGTTTGACCATTGTCGACACTCCCGGTTTCGGCGATGCCATCGACAACGAGGCCGCCTTTGGCGAGATCAGCTCCTACCTTGAACGCCAGTACGATGACATTCTTGCCGAGGAGAGCAGGATCAAGCGTAACCCGCGTTTCCGCGACAACCGTGTCCACGTCTTGCTGTACTTTGTCCAGCCTACTGGTAAGTTCAGAAGTAGTTCAAGATATTAAACTCGCAACACTAACAAATTCATTTTCCAGGCCACGGTCTTCGCGAGCTTGACATTGAGCTCATGCGCCGTCTCTCGCCCCGTGTCAACGTCATTCCCGTCATCGGCAAGGCTGACTCCCTCACCCCGCTCGAGCTCGCCGAGAGCAAGAAGCTCATCATGGAGGACATTGAGCACTACCGCATTCCGGTCTACAACTTCCCCTACGACATTGAGGAGGACGACGAGGACACCGTCGAGGAGAACGCCGAGCTCCGTGGCCTCATGCCGTTCGCTATCGTCGGCAGCGAAGAGACCGTTGAGCTTGAGGGTCGCACAGTCCGCGCTCGCCAATACCCCTGGGGTCTCGTCGAGGTCGACAACCCTCGCCACTCCGACTTCCTCGCCATCCGCTCAGCCCTTTTGCACTCTCACCTCGCAGACTTGAAGGAAATCACTCACGATTTCTTGTACGAGAACTACCGTACCGAGAAGCTTAGTAAGAGCGTGAATGACACAACCTCGGGAGGTGACAACTCGGAGTCGCTCGACCCGCAATCGCTCGCATCTCAGTCTGTCCGCCTGAAGGAGGAGCAACTGCGCCGCGAAGAGGAGAAGCTGCGCGAAATTGAGATCAAGGTGCAGCGCGAGATTGAGCAGAAGCGCCAGGAGCTCCTGGCACGCGAGAGCCAGCTCAAAGAGCTCGAGAGCAGAATGACACGCGAGCCTTCGACGATGATGGACGACGACCATGAGACTCAGGCAGGCGCTTAAGCGGCTTGGCGATTCAGCTGAGCCCGCCCTCTCTGCATGTTACTGCATTGTCGTTGCTACTTTGCTGACCTGCCCTTCCGTCCAGGCGAGCAAAAGCGACGTGACAAAAGCCACGAGCAATGCATCAAAAGCGAGCCGCGACTCCGGCACTACCGACGTCGCAAGCAGTTTGGAGGTGTACCATGTGGTGGAAGCCAGGCACGGCAGGGTCCTGTCAGGTCAAATCGTTGTACCCGCCTGAGCGGCACTCCTTTACCTTAGCTTTTCCTTTCTTGTTGTTCTTTGAGGTATCTCTTGGTTTGGCCGAGCGTGGTGCAATATGACTCTCCACGGAGGGGAGTGGATTGGAGCGTCATACCCAGATCTGTGTTGTGTAATGCATGTAACCCTAGTCAGTAGTTGAGTTGAGCTGACGGGAAATAATACTTCATCCTTCTTCGTAACCTCCACATCTCCGCAACAAGTATGCTTGGTTGCAATCTTGGTTCTCGGTTTGATCCTTGCTTGTATTCCTTGGCTAGGAGACGGTCAAGACGGACGATTAAAAGGCCGACTGGGCTCTTCTTCCGCATACCCGCCTATCTCCGATGCCTCGGCGACTGATGACTTCACTCACGTTTTGTTGATGTTTGCGCTGGCGTTGCTACTGAACTTCAATTAGCTTTTGCTACACTTTATCACAATTGACGTATACGGGGCACAGCGGCTGCGCAAACGAGTCTAGTCAATTCACAAGATCTGGTCAAATTACAGCTACTTGTCACCCAGTCAAGCTCCACAACCATGTCCAAACTCTCCGAATCCCTCAAGACTCTCATCAATGTCGCGCACGTCAGGCCTCACACGACACCAGCGCCAAAGAACATAACCTCAGTCTACGAGAAGATCGCCAATGATGCAAAGGCAAAGCAAGTCGGCCTGCCTGCATGGCTGTGCGCCTCGGTAAGACTCTCTCTACCACGCCACCCAACACAAGAACATTCAGCTAACATGCAACCCACCAAGACAGCAGCAACAATGACCCTCAACTCCCCCGAATCTCTCCTCCAACTCTACGCCCTAGCCAGCGCCTCGAAACCAACAACCTCCAACCCCTCCGACCACCCCATCTACACCGCCGAACTCATGCGCGAAGTCGGCCTCAAATGCATCGGCTTCAACGGCGTGCCGCGCACCATCAACTGCCTGAATGCCTTCCGCGACGGCCTGCCCACCGACATCCAATCCGCCCTCGCCGAGCGCAAGCCCCGCCGCATGCTGGGCCGCGAGAACGTCGACGACGTCCTGGACCGCGGCCACGGCTTGTGGAACTCCATCTACGCGCCCTTCAGCACCAAACTCATCAAGAAATTGGCTTCCAGCCATCCGGATCTGCCCGTGCACATTGTCGAGTCTGAGTACGGAGCGCTGTTCTCGGACCCTGCGCAGAGCGCGCCGCTCGGTGCGAATGTAGGCCGTGTGTTGACGAGTGTGGTGGCGGTGGCGTGTTTGCGCGCTCAGACGGGTGTGGGTCCTCAAGTGCTCAGCCATGTCTTTGGTTTGAGGAAGGCGGTTGAAGGTGAGACCGTGGAGGAGGATGTTGAGGGTGGGAAGTGGTTGGCCAGCGACGAGGGGAGCGAGTGGTTGCTGAAGAAGGTTGATGAGGTTGTTGGTGCGATTGGAGGTGGGTTTGCGGGCGGTTATGGAGAGCTGAAGGCTAAGTTGTGAGGAGTGTGCATACGGTATACAAGGGCTCCGTCAGTCGCGGAGCGTGTGTTTCAATTAAGCGTACATATGGAGTTACAAGAGTTGTTTGAATAATTTTGAACGTGAGCTTCCACCACCAAAACCATTCACATTAGTTCTACAGCCAAGTGTATCACTTCAGCATGCGAAATTGGCACAGTGGCGTGAAACCGGTTCCACCTCCAGCATAATGAGACCAAGTACAAAAAAGAACATGTTTAATTCGAAATTCTGGCTATGTGTACTCAGAATAACACTATGCTAAGATCGAGAAGCACAGGTATAGATCCCTCCACCCCAATCACATGCAGTTTATACATCAAGCAGCATACAAACGACCATCACAAGACAACCATGGGAATTACTCCATGGCGCCCAAGTCCTCAGCAACGTTGAACTTGGCGTCGGTCTTCTCCTTGATCTCATCGACAGTAACGCCGGGTGCCAGCTCAGTCAGAGTCAGCTCGCCCTTGGTGCGGTCGACCTGGAAGACACAGAGGTCGGTGATGATGGTGCTGACACAGCGCGCGCCGGTCAGCGGCAGGGTGCAGTTCTGCACGATCTTGCTCACGCCGTACTTGTCAACGTGGTCGGTGGTGACAACGATCTTGGTCGCGTCGGGGTTGGAGACGAGGTCCATGGCGCCGCCCATGCCCTTGAAGACCTGGAAGGAGTGTTAGCAGTTGTTTGTGAGAGACTGGGCTCATGCGTTGAGTTCAGCTTACCTTGCCAGGGATCATATAGTTGGCCAGGTCACCGTTGGCGCCGACTTGTAGGGCACCGAGAATTGAAACATCAACGTGGCCACCGCGGATCATAGCGAAGCTCTCGGAGCTGTCGAAGACGCTGGCGCCCTTGACGAGAGTCACGGTCTCCTTGCCGGCGTTGATGATGTCGCCATCGAGTTCGGCCTCAGTCGGGTAGGCACCCATACCAAGAATACCGTTCTCGCTCTGGATCCAGACCTTGCGGTCTTCAGGAAGGTAAGATGGGGCAAGAGTGGGCATGCCGACACCCAGGTTCACGTAGAAGCCTTCGTGAAGCTCCTTGGCAGCACGCTTGGCGATGCGGTCACGGCGAGCAGCGCCGGGAGACTTGTCGCTGGAGGACTCGGTGCTTGCTTCCTTGCGGAGGTTCTTGGATTCGATGATCTTGTCGTCAGTGGCCTTGACAATGCGGTCGACGTAGATACCAGGAAGATGAATGTCGTCGGGTCCGATGGTGCCAGAGGGAACGATGTTCTCAGCCTCGACGATGGTGACTTTGGCGGCCTTGGCCATCATCGGAGCAAAGTTCTTGGTCGTGTAGCGGAAGCGAACGTTGCCGTCCTCGTCAACAGTGTGAGCGCGGAGGATAGCAACATCGCCCTTGATGGCGCGCTCCATGTTGTAGACGCGGCCGTCGAAGATGCGGGTTTCTCTGGGTTCAGCAGCTTCAATGACTACGCCCTTGTTAAGCTTGATGGGGATTTGACCGCTCTGGATGAAGGTGTTGACGCCAGTAGGAGTGTAGAAAGCCGGGATGCCAGCGCCACCGCAGCGGAGCTTTTCAGCGATGGTGCCTTGAGGTGTGAGTTCGATGCCGATTTTGCCGTTGAGATACATGCTTTCGAGAGTCTTGTTGCCGCCGAGGAAACTGCAGATTGCACGGCTGATCTGGCCGGATTCGATCAAAGGTGAGAGACCGCCACCAATGGATGTGCCGGCGTTGTTCGAGACTGCCGTAAGAGAGTGAAGGCCCTCCTTTCCCCTACGTGCCATGGCTCCGATGAGAGTCTCTGCGGTACCGCAAAGTCCGAAACCAGCAGAGAGGACCGTAGAGCCCGATTTGATGTCTGCAACGGCCTCATCGGCGGAGTCGAAGACTTTTGATCCGCCACGCTTCTTTGTGGGTGCACCGCCAGGGGCTTCACGGAAGAAAATTGAGCTGGATTGGAATCCTCGCTTTTGACAGACATGGTCCTTCACCCGCCACGCTGCGCGAGGTGCCACGCGGACCTGAACTTGGACACCATTGCTCAGAGCAGAGCTAAAAGAGCGTGCGAACTCCATGCTGTCGAATCGGTGTTCAACCAGGTCAACTCTGGGGTAGGAGTGAGGTCTGGAGATCTGGGGGAACGAGAGAAACTGTATAATAGTACCTGAGCTCGGCCACTGCCTGTTGATATCATTCCCGGATCGGAACCCACGGCCGGCAAGGATACTGTGGGTACGGCTAAGGTGGCTCGAGGCGGGGACGTCGGGGGACTTGGGCTCGGCATTTCTCGACTGTCTTTCCGTGAAGATGGAAACTTCACTTGCACGCGTGTTTACGCTTGGGGCCTTGGTCGCCGTTTCCCTCCAAGCTATGTTAAGCTCGGTCTTGGAGACACGTGCTCTATCTCTTCCCAGCCAATAATCTCTAGTCCAAAGAGAATATCGTCGAATGCGAAGGAGTTGACGCTTGGAAGCCAAGCAGATGGCGCTGCGGACCTGCGGACTTGAGCGGGCGGAGGAAGGTGGACATTTGTTCATCCGCTTTTGTCCGTGCTGAAACAACAGTCGTACTGTCCAAGACATCATGTTGTCGGTATGATATTTGTCCAAATGCTGAAGTACTGACACGCGAGAGAGCCGCACTTTCCGATGTACACAGGTCATCTGCGCTTGCGCGTCGATTGCCGTGTACGGAATCTGATCAGATGTACATACAAGTAGGTCAGAGTCCTGATATCGCGAAAGGCGTACAGTAAGCATGCGAGTATACCACCACCCACATCTTCCGATATTGATACTTCTTCACTGATGCTCAATTTCAACCTCTTCACACATGCTGTATAGATTGAATTGAAGGACTTTGATGTTGAAAATGTCTTGGCGGCTGCCTGTTGTCGTGCCTTCCACTTCACGGAAATATGATCTCACCACAACGAGCGACTAGGTACAGGTTCCCACTGTTCGACCTGACTTTCTCGCCCTCACACCACAACACCGCCGGACCAGCACATCCCGAGGCACCACCAAACGAACGCAAACCATGGGCACCAACAAGAAAATCAAGCGGCTCGCTGCCTTGGATGCAACTCCCGTCCTCACCGGCAAGCGCAAGCGCACCACTGTCTCTTATGTCGAGGTTGAGGATGACTCCGATCATATGAGCGACGGTGAAGATCCGAAGCTCGTAGAGGAGATCACAAGGATGAACAGCGAGGAAGACGAAGACTTCAGCGTCTGTCGCAAGGTATGCCGCCCACTTGAACTTCCAAATCGCTTGCATCACTGACTTATCCTGAAGAAAACCACGAAGGCGCCGCCCACGAAGAAGGCCAAGAAGGCGCCCAAGCCGAAGAAGCAGAAGTTCTTCCGCTTCCTAGATTTGCCACCAGAGCTGCGCGATATCATCTATGAGATTGCTCTAGTCGATCCCAACAACCTGCACGTCACGGCCACCACCAGAGGCCTACGCCAGATGCCTTACCGCTACCGTTACAGCAAGTTGAAGCTCATTCCCGCCATGCTCGCTGTCAACAAACAGATCAACGCAGAAGCGATCAATTACCTTTACGGCCATAAGTTTTTCTTCACTTGTTCTGTCGCGCTCATGGGGTTCCTATTCATGATTGGCCACCGCAATCAACTGCGCCTCAATGACATCAGGATTGAGAGCTGGGGCACGAGTCGACCCGGTGCGAAAAGGGTTGCAAACCACAGCGCCCTGACCATGCTCGCTGGCGCTACCAATCTCAAGTCGCTGGAGATTGGCGGCATGCGAGACCGTCGTGGCCCGACTGAGAAGGCAAAATTGTTCTTCAAAGACGCCCACCTCTTCCTTCAAGCGTTTGGAATCGCCAACGGCGCCAAAGGTGCCGCAGTCGATATCATCAAGCTGGACCTGGCCAATTTTCCAGCGCCATATGGAACCAAGGTCCCTGACTCTGTCAAGGAAAAGGACAATGAAATTTTCCAGCTACGACTTCGCGAATTTGCGAACTCGTTCTAGGTTCGGATCAATTCATAGCAGTCAAGACATGAGTTCGTTGCGTGAAAGCGGACATTGGACAGTGAAAAGGGAAGACGACGAAGCACTGTGATCAGAACTGCGCGAACTACATCAAGACTACACACTCCAGGTTGGCACATGGATGCACCTCAGTCAGTGTTTACGAGAGCGCGGTCCTTCTTTGGCGAGTCCAACTAGCATACAATAGTGCCTTCGATGAGGCCAAAATACACAATACGCCTCGCCACAACCGCCCGTAGCCCAAGCTACTCCTTCAACTCCCTGTTCGCCCTCTTCTCCTTTGCCGCAGTCTTCTCAGCAGTCCTGTCACCCGATTTCTCGGTCAGGCTATACGCCTCTCGGCGCTCATCATGGCTCGCCTTTTGTGCCGCTTTCTTCGCTTTGGCCTTCTCCTTCGCAGCAGAAACTTTCTCCTTGACAGCTTTGATGGGAGCCTTGGCAGCTTTCTTCTCGACACCCTTGGGCGCGGCTTCACGGGTAGTCTTTTTGGAGCCGCCGGTGCGAGCTGCTCCTGCTCCTCGACCTCCTCCAGCACCACCTACACCACCTGCTGCGGGCATGATTATCGAGATCGGAGTAGGTTTGTTTTGTTAGGTGGGTCGTTGCGTTGGTTGCGTGCCTGATGATGATTTTGTTTTTGGCTGCAGAATGGGAATGTGTTCTATCGAGGGTTATGCTTGCTTGCCTGAAAGTTCAATGTCTCTTTTCTCTTTTCTCTGTTCTTTGTCCATTGATGCGCACAAGTCGTCGCCGCATCCGGCAAAATGTGGCATTAAGCAGTGAGCTTGTAGCAACAAAGAACCGCGACTGCTTCAACTCTGGTCTCCTGATGTTTTACAAGCTGGTAGCAGCAAGCCCGGGACATCTCTTGTACTGGTACGAATTCCTGCATGTCATATGTTCCGCGGTTTTAACGTGATGTGATGTTTCTCGACGTTCGACTTCCGCCATCAGCGCTTCTTGTGTGATGGGTTTTCTTTTACAACCGGGTATCATCGACAACGAAACCATTCCCCCGCACCGCGGCATCTTATGACCAGGGACGTCGATGTGGGTTTGACAATGTCGTGATCGAGCTGGATAAACACTCACCCGGTCAATCAAACGCGGAACACGATCGCGCTTGCCTCGCCTCTTAGTGATGTGATATTGACCGAAAGAAGTAGAAATGACCATATGAGCACAGCTTTGAGCAATGACGAACAATACTTCGATCCGTTCAGTATTGCGAGTGATCAAGCCGAATGTTGAGAGTTATACCTACAAAATTGATCTCTTAGGTTCCCAGCAGAGCCATGGCACGTGCGCGTGGCCCGGCCCACATCTCAAAGTTCCGTCACGTCCTCGCGCGCGTCAAAGACGCGATTCAATTTACGACCTCCATCTTTCTCCCAGACAACCAGACCTGACCTTGCAAGTCAGTCCGACCACGAGCGTCCTGCTCCCGCATGTCGACTCTCTAGTCAATCGTACTGTCTAGTCGATTCAACATGGCCGAATTACCTTTCACATCTTCCCAGGGAAGCCATCCCGATGCTCAACTCGTCGACCACGACATCCTCCCATCATCGCCTCTCAAGTCTCGCAGCGATGTGACAGCATCCCTCCGCTCCAGCTCTCTGAAGCCCAAGAAACCACCTACGGTCACGCCTAAACGATTCACGAAGTTCTTCGCCCCACGCAGCAATACGTTGTCAGGTCGAGGTGGCCAGCAGAGCAAGGCGGGCAGGCAGCTTAGGGACATCACACAGAATGGGAACAACCGAAGGAGGACGACGCTAGGTGTTGGCCTCGGTGGAGACGGTGAGGACTTGTTTTCTTCAAGGCCGATCAAGAGGAGGAAGCAGTCGTTCGACATGCCTAGCTCGCCGCCCCAATCCTCGCCTTTGCGCAAGGTCGAGCCATTGAACGACCGGATCGAAGTCGACGACGAAGACGATATCTCGATAGTTGACATGGACGACGATCTACCGGACATCAACATCATGGATTACATACCTCAGCCTTTTCCAAAACCGATACAACGACTTCGCCACACTGGAAGGACCCACCGCATCATGCAACGCAGCTTTGGCGGATACGAAAGTACATCTCGCGGCTTCCGAGGCCCCGAGCACTGTGTCGATTGGCGGTCAGAGACAAGCGACTTTGCAAGTCTTCCCACAGACTGCTTCTCATTCAGAGGAAAAGCGCTGCCCTTCTGCTCGGCGAGCTGTAATACCAACCCTCTTGTAGCCTTTGCCGATGAGGAGGGAAACATTCGCTTAGTGGACAGCTCCGCCGGCGCCGACTTCAGCAAAACTCATGTCCGCTTCAGACCTCACAAAAATGCAATCATGGACGTTGCCTTCAGCTCGGATGATCACATGCTTGTGACAGCTTCTGGTGACCAGACAGCTCGCGTTACAGACATGCAGACTCAGAGGACCATGTACATCCTGAGCGGGCACAAGGGGAGTGTGAAGCAGGTCCGCTTCCACCCAAATGACGAAAGAATGGTCACGACCAGTTCCCGTGATGGTAGTGTGCAGATCTGGGACTTGCGGTCCTCGACCAAAACCGCGTCCCAGATTCTGTATCCAGCCAACGGAAGCAAGCCGGATATCCAGACGCTCTATTCCAAAACAAGCATGGACATTGGTCGTGCTCACCGCACGACACTCGGGAGGGCAAACTTTGCTCCGGGCGATCTCGCCGGTACCTCCATCACAGCATTCCAACATCTCGCCAACGACCGCAGCCATCTGCTTGCGACCGCTAGTGAGGCCAATTCGAGCATTAAGCTGTGGGACTTGCGTAACGCTGGACGTCGTGGACTGCCCGTACCCGTCTCGAGCACACCAGCTCCGGAACATCACGGCCGCAACTACGCCATCAGTGCCCTTGCACTCTCGGGAGACGGCTCACGCCTCTATTCCGTTTGTCGAGATTCTGTCGTATACGCCTATTCCGCTAATCACTTCGCGCTGGGCTGCGCGCCCGAAATGGCACCATCATACCCTGGTCGACGGCCGACGAAGGAAGGGCGTACGGGTCTTGGACCACTGTACGGCTACAAACACCATGCCATGCGCGCCGCCAGCTTCTATGTTCGGGCTTCGATCCGTAAAGCCCAAGGTGACAAGACCGAAATGCTTGCCATTGGAAGTACCGACAATTCCCCGGTTCTCATACCCACAGACGAACGCTACCTTCCTTACCGCAACAACCGCCCTCTACCGGAGAGCGACGACAACCACGGTGATATGTCTGAAGACGAAGACGAGCTTCCATCCCTGTCTTCGAGCCGTGCCACATCAATGGCTCCACCACCCATAAAGCGTGGTCCACCAATCTACGAGGCCTTCGGCACAGCTCTCATCCGTGGCCACAACAAAGAAGTCACATCTCTTTCCTTCACATCAGAGGGAAATCTTGTTACTATCAGCGACGACTTCAGCGCTCGTTGCTGGCGAGAAGATCGTGAGAGTGCTAGGCACCTGCGCATGGTCGGTGAAAGCGGTGGCAAGCGATGGGCTTGCGGCTGGGCAGATGTCCCCGAAAAATGGGACGAGAGCGATGACGAATAATTGTGTTCGAGTTTCCTCCTTTTGAGCGGACTCACGTAAGGTCTTGACCTGACCTGGAAAGTAGTGCTACAGCCATCGATTAGGATACCGGGTTGGATAGACGCGGAGCATCGCATTCACAGCATTACCAACGACTTAGATAGCATCAATGATACCCCTGTTTTTCCCCGGCAAGCATACTCTCAACCTTCACTGACAATATACACATACAAACGTAAATCTCAAGGAACGTCCCTCCTTGGCGCGAACGCCGGCAACCCATCATCAGGCCGAGCCTGCACCTGTCCCCCAATAGCATCCAACGACCCGTTCACCCAGGTCTTCAACTTGCTCCAGAACGTAGGCGATTTGCGGCCCTTCGCGATGAAAATCTGCCGCTCCTTGCGACCTTCGGGAAAATCGAAGACAGCGGGTTCTGGCAAGACGTCGAAAGCAAAATCCTCGCCTAGACCCGCAGAGTCGAAAATCCGTTTGATGCCCGCGGACGTGAAGCCGTTGTGTTTGATGGTGTGCTGGGCGCTGCGGATGGGTTGCTGGCTTTCGTGGTGGTGGTGCTCGCTGCCGTGTCCTTGGTCGTGATCCGCAGCAGCAGCATGTGGATTGTGCTCAAACGGAAGAAAGTCCACGATAATCAGCACTCCCGTGTCAGCTCTCAGGCGTTCGCTCAACCGCTTGACCGCCAGCGGCGGGTCTTCGAAGTGGTGGAAGCCCAGCCCTATAGCCGCCACGTCGAAATCGTGGAACTCGGGTCCTTGGAGATCTGCTGGGACTTCGGGGCCTATGAGATCGCCTACGACGGCATGAGCTTGCTCGATCGTGAGGCCTGACGAGCGCGCGGCTTCGTTGTAGTGCGCCACCATGTTTTCGCTGATGTCGATGCCGCGGATGGTGGTGACGAAGCTGCCGAGGGCTTTGGTTACGGCGCCGGTGCCGCAGGCGTAGTCTAGGAGGCGGACTTCTTGTGAAGGAGGAGAGGAGGAGGATGAGGTTGTTTGATGCTGCTGTTCATGTTCTTCGGGCGTGGTCCATTGGGCGCCGAGCCAGGTTTTGCGGCTCTGGAGGGCTTCGCTTACTTGCTGCGAGATGCGAATTTGCCATGGTTTGGTGTTGTATGTTGATGCTAGGTCGCTGCGGAAGAGACTTGGTGTCAGTTTCTATCATTGGCGATGATGCGTGAAGATGGCGGTTCTGGCGTGCTGGAATAGACTTACTCGAAAGCCTTCCTGTTGGCTTCGGTGAAGGCGCTCATGTTCGATGATCGTGTCGTGTCGGAACTTTAACAGTACTATTGAAAGGGCTTAGGATTCAATCAAGTATTTATTGCGATTCAATTCTCTCCGGTAGGTCTTCTTTGTTTAGTCTACGAAGAAAGTGTCCGGATGGAAGGACACTTTAGCGGGGCAACACCTGGAAAGTTTAAATTGAGAAGTCGCCGACACAACGGACATAGTCAGGTGTTCCGTCTTGCACGTTGCTTGATCTCTACATATACTTGATTAGAAGCCAAAGAAGCCGAATGGTTCTCCGGATGTCTAATATTGATCCTTCATGATGGATGCCGGCCGGTGAACTGAAAGGTGAACGATCATGTCGTGGGAAATGCCATCTGATCGTAAAAGCGAAGGACAATCCCCCGCCTATGGTACATAGTTCTACAGAAAGCCGTCCAGTTATCCTTCCAAGACGTGTTCCACAGAACGCGAATGATGCTTCCTGCTTAGCAGAAGACGGAGTGCAACACCGCTGGGGGACATTGTCATCTTGAAGCCGGCGCTTGGCACTTCAACAACTCAGGCTTTTTTGCTTCTTGTCCTCTTTGTGGGACCCATGACCGTAACATCCTCCACATCTTTGGAAACGATGACTGCATCATCTGAACCGGAATTAGATGCAGCGTCGTTATGGTGCTCGGACATTGCAACATTTTCGTCCTTGCCTGCTCCCTTTGACTTTCCCATGCGGCGGATTGAGATGGAGAAGATGCTGTCCGGATCCTTTGCGGCTTTCGCCTTGAGCGCATCGGCGTCCTTCTTATCTTGATCCTTCTTGTCGTTGACCTCGCCAGGTCTCGACAAGCCGATGACTTCGTACTTAGCGTAGTCCCACCAACCCTCGTCCGACTTCGGTTCTTCCTTGGTGTCAGTCTCCTTGTTGTCCTTTTTGTCATCGGTTTTCTTCGTCTTCGCATTTGCGTCATCCTCGGAGGCTTCACCGTTGACTTCCTCGGTGTAGTTCCACATTTCCTTCACTTCTCCTCTGACTAAAGCAGTACTCCAGATGCTCAAAAGAACGCCAGGTACAAGGTAAAGGAGCGCGGGCTGAGCGTGTTGCCAGATGCTCATGACGAGTAGAGTCGCGATCATACCAATAACATAACCCACGATGGAGACGATAAAGTATGGCTTGGGAAAGGCAGCGGTAACCAGCGCCGGCGGCAGAGACGATCTGTCCAGGCCAAAGGTCCAAATGCGCGAACCCCAGACGCCAGTGACGTTGTGATAGTCTGCTTTGACGATTTCCTGTCCAGTCTCCTCACCCTTTCTAGTCTTGGCTGCAATCTTTTGCTTCTTCAGATAGTACATGTGCAAGTCGAATCGCAATGCGAGACCCATCATAAGTCCAGGCAGAACAATATCGCCCAGGCCCAGCATGCTGTAGGATCTGATCGGTGGTTCGCCTTCGGCACCCGGCTCGTCAGGTCTCGGGAAGAGAAGCTTGATCGGCTGGTCCAGATTCTTGGCCACAGTGACCATGAGAGGCGTGAAGAAGACAGCCCATATGTCGTAGAAGAAGAGAGCAGAGAGGATCAAAGAGCCGGTCACAAATGTAGTCGGGCTCATGACTTGCAATGCGGTGTAAGACACAGCGAACCCTTGTAGATTGGTAAGCCACCAAGGCTTATCGATGAATTGGTTGTAGCTGATGGCTGCCAAGCTGCAAACAGCAGCAGCCACATTGAGTAGGGTCGCGGGCCCGTTTACATCGAGGACGTTCTTGACGTAGGCTACGAAAGCGTACTTTTGCTTTGGAAAGGATCGCAGTGACCAGAGACGGTCAGAGACCATTCGAGGGAGCGGGATCAGTCCCAGCAGGCCTGGCAGCGGTGATGTACGGCTCTCCTGGGCAGTTCCTTCAGTGACCGCCTTGCGCTGTGCGCCGTCTGTCCTCCATAGCTTGCCTCCGTGTGCGAAGTACGCAGGGAACGCGACGCTGATCAAGAGAGCCGCGGCATCGTTGAACAGTTTGCCAACACTGAAGACGCCAACTCCGGAGAAATACCATCCAAAGATCAGGTTGATCATGTCCGCGCCGTACTTTTTGATCAGCCAGTACAGGCCTCCTAGCACAAGCCCGGCAGTGATCGGGAGGATGATGGCGTCCTTAGGGCTCATGCCTTCCATCTTCTGCTCCACCTCATCCTCGTCTTCGTCATCGTCATCTTCCTCGTGCAACTTTTTTGATTTCTTGCTCGGTTTGGCCGCTGTAGACGGGCGTGAAAGCGACGCGAAAGCGCCGGTAACAATGGGAAAGAGTGCGGAGATGATGAGGTGAATGTAGAGCGGTGTCATCGGCTTTACTTGCTGGAAGTGGTAGGCTGCGGTGGCCATAAGGTCATCGGTGGGTGGGGTTGTAGAGGCGTTCATAGTTGCGTTGCTATTGTTTGCTCGTGACAGCGAGTGTCAAATGAGTGTGGGTGTTGTGAGGGCGGTTCAACGCCTCGATGACATTTTGCCGAAGACTTGTGGCTTTCGGGTGGTGAAGGAGTCAGTGAAGGAAGAGCAGTGGTAAGGGAAAGAAAGTCGTAGACGATGTAGACATTCCATCCGTAAACGGCCACGAGAGCCCTTTCGTCACACAAATCCATCCCCGCGATCTACAGCACGCAGATGCAGGGTGTCCAAGGGTCGCGAACGAAGTCTAAACGGAATCACTCGTATAAAAACATACTGCCTTTGTAGTAGTATTCCTGTATGGACTTTCCGCCTGTCCTTCTTCAGTCTTGTTCTATCAGGTCATAATCATCACAACTGTGACACTTTCCCTCCCTCTCATTGACATGCAGTCCATCCACCAAGCATCGCTCAGTGCTGCTTCTTCTTCCCACCTGCCATCAATGACAAGAAAATGCCCCAGCCGACGCCAATAGTGCTACCAAAGACCATGCGCTTCTCAACAGGCACCAGAGTTAGACTGATGATGCTCACCAGCGGCCACAACTTCTGTCCAGCAAAGACCAGCGGCCAGAACCCTGCCTTGGTCTCGTCGACGCAATACTGCCAGCTTTGCCCGCGAAGCATCGCAATTCCCATGATGAACATGACCGTGTTAACCGCTGCGCCGATGCTCTGATCGAGTAGAAACTTGGTGGCCGTGTTGCGAATACTCAGCTGCTTCTTGGCTTTCTGTGGGCTGGGCGCGGATTCCGTGGTGAGAGTGGCCTTTTTCTCATCACGGCTGCGAAGACCGGTCTTGTCTGTTGCAGTACTTCGGCCGGTCACGGTCTCGTCGATGAGCTTTTCTTTCTCGTCGGCTGACAAGCTGTCAGTGTAGCCGGGGAAGGCTGCTTCAAGCCAAGTCTGCCAAAGATAATTCGGCGGGCATGAGAGCATTTGATAGACGACGAAGATAAGCAAGTCGCGGATGTCGACACCGTATGGCGACTGCGCATGTCAGTGAAAGGCTTCACATGAGCGACGACAAGTACTGACTTTCGACTGCCAACACCCGATCAATTGTCCCAAGACATTACTTAGGGCGCCCAGTAAGGTTGATTGAACCGTCGCTTTGACCAAAGGCGATTCCATGGCTGCGGCGGGTGGTGGACTGGACACCTATCGCGACTTGATTGTCGGGTCTACCACCTAGGAACGAGAGGACTGATAAAGGAATTCTAAGTCTTGTTGTTTAGGTGATACTGTACCACCACGTGTCATGACGTATAGAGCAGGGGTCATGAATGAGTTGGCATGTTGTCGTGTTGGCATTCAATTTACGACGCCGTATCGTAGCAGTAGCTGCGATTAACTCGATTTAGCCTGTAGCTGTGAATATGAGAAACATGCGTTAAGCGAATATTTCACGTCTCCGTTCGGCCCGTGTGTAGTAATACTTAACCTCACAAGCAAGCGTCCTTGGCAGCGCTGTTGTATTGTATGCAAGTGTTGTGTACAGTAGCAACTGGGTACCCGAGCCAAACAACAGTCTTGGAAAGTCACATACTCCGTTTCTCGATACAGTACATATGCAGCTTTGTAGCAAACCTTAGGTATGCACTACTGCCCCTTCAAAATGTAAGCGATGCGACAGGAACGGCACGAGAGTCGCAAAGTCGGTCACTCAGTCGGCCTTTGGTCTTCTCGGCAACTGTCTCCTGCTGTCACCGATTGCTGCAACTTTTTCCGAGCTCTACCTTTTCCTACCTACCAACACCGTTGACATTGTTGCACGCCTCTAGCGCATGATCATGTCAATGCCGTCGGCCTCGGTGCTTTCTGATGGGTATAAGGAAAGGTAGGTCCGCTACCATCTGCTGGGTGCCATACCATTTCTGTGCCTTTCTTCTCGTCTGCTTTCCCATCAGCAATCTAACGTCCCTGATCCTTTCCTACATCTACGACTATTCACAATGGGCAAACCAATCTTGCTACACTGCGGCGACGACATCAAATGGAACCATGATCTGTATACCAAGCTCTCAGACACCTTCGACATCAAGCGAAGCCACTCCATGGGACGCGAGGAGTTCAAACAGGCGCTGAAAGACAAGAAGTTTGGCGACTTCGTTGCAATTTACCGACCATTCTGGAACACAGGAGGCGAAATGAGTCCGTGGAACTCAGAGCTCATGTTCGTCAAGTTCCTTCGCACATTGCAATCAATCACTCACGCATCACAGCGACCTTCTCCCCGAATCTTGCAAGATCTACGCCTCAGCGGGCGCCGGCTTTGACTGGGTCGACACCAAATCCCTTGCCAAACGAGGAGTCATCTACTGCAACGCTGGCGCAGCTTGCACAGAGTCCGTGGCTGACGCCGCCATCTGGCTGATCCTCTCGACTTTCCGCGCTTTCACATGGTCTCACACAGCCGCCCGGAGTTGTGACCCGGCTAGATTTTCCGACGCCCAGAAAAACATCGCAGCCAACACTTTCAACCCCAACGGACACAGCTTGGGGATCATTGGGCTGGGCAAGATTGGGTTCCGGATCGCGCAGAAGGCTCACCAGAGCTTTGGCATGCGTGTCTTTTACAACGACATTCGCCAGCTGCCGTCGAGCGTTGAGAAAGAAGTTGATGCGAAGTTTTACGAAAAGCTGGACGACATGCTAGCAGTCGCGGATTGCGTTCTGGTCGCTACACCGTTCGGCGGCGAAGCGGTGATCAATGCTGAGCAAATTGGCAAGATGAAGAGAGGCTCTCGTCTTATCAACATCGCGAGAGGCAAGCTGATCGACGAAGATGCGTTGATCCAGGCCTTGGAGAGCGGCCAACTTGGTGCTGCTGGACTGGATGTGCATTTCAACGAGCCTGCCGTGAATAAGAAGCTTGCCGACATGAGGAATGTGGAGATGCTTAGCCATACTGCCGGTGCAAGTGTTGACAGCCACATCGGTTTCGAGCGTTTGGGGATGGAAAACATCTTGAGCTATTTCGAAACCGGCAAGGCAGTGACGCCGGTGAATCTGCATTTCTTCGATGCGCAGGCTAAGCTATGAGGGCATGTAGTCAGATCAAATAAATCGATATTCCATTATGAAGACCATACACCACTAGCCTTGCATACCAGCCCTCAGCATCAATCCTACCGAAAACTCCCCCCAGGCGGCTCCTCCTCATAAGCCTCAACATCGCCCGGCACATCCACCACAGCCTCCTTGGTCCAAATGTGCACCGCACCCCTCATCATATCCTTCGTAATCCCCTCCAAACACCCCGACTTCACACTAACAGCTTTTGCAGGCACCCCATCCCTCGAAACCGACCTATGCATCAACCGAGATCCACACCGCGTGCAAAAGTAACCCTGAGTTTCGCCGTTGGTGTTGGGGCGTGCATACATTGCGATTGCGCCTGGGAATGGTGGCGGGATCTCGAAGAAAGGGAAGAGGGCTGTTGTTCCGTAGGTGGAAGAGCTTTGGTGGCGGCATTGCGTGCAGTGGCAGATGAGGAGGCGTTGTGGGGATGGGAGGGGCGTGGTGAAGGTTATAAGGCTGCATTGGCAGTGGCCTTGCATTGTTGTTGTTGTTGGTTCTGGTTGGGTGCTGGTTGTGTACTTTCTTGGTTTATGTGCCGTTTTTATCGTGGTGTCGAGTCGATGTTGCACGTTGGTGTTTGAGAATGCAAGAGCGATGCTGGCTTCCTGATCAAGCTTCTTCGATGGAAGGAACTGCCCATAAAATCACCGGTCTGTCACGTACGCACGCAGACCTCTACAATATCATCGAGCAGAGAATTGAAGCCCGGCAATCCATCAATTATCAAACTCATGGTGTCTTGACGATGATGGCACCAATTCCATGATCTCGAAGATATATTACTAACCCCAACCCTAACCCGACACAGATAGATATCCGTCAAGAAGGCAGTACACAAGTCGTTACCCGAGGTTAATAGAACGCTAGGTATGCATTATTCCTGCCAGTTATACCATGAGCGACACACCTTCAAAAGGATATAAAGATCAACACTAAAGATCTCACATACCATTTCGATCGTTCCCTTCAAGACTGCTTCATTCAACAAGTTCCACCCAACTGCAAAACATCACCAAAAACATGTGACAATGTCTGTCATTGGACTCTCGGACCGTCTGTCTTCCACGAACATCTAAGTCTCTGCCGTTGATCACCTAGATACACCTACGACCTTCACCGGACATCATGGGAACTTGATGAGCGACCTGGTATGGAATGCTAATGCCTGACATGCAACACAGTGTATATAAATGATTTCTGCGCGATGTAATCACATCAACTCACATCAATTGATCACAAAGGGGATATGGTCTAGCGGTATGACATCTTCTTAGCACCGTACTTCACAGTACATGTTAAGTGGAGAAGGTTCCCGGTTCGACTCCGGGTTTCTCCATAACTACTCATCTCACGATGAGAATCATCTTTTGCTCTTTTGGAGCAGGTATGTCTGTGTATGGATGGTGTCGACAGCTTTCGATTGAAGTCAATCGACATCTGGTCATTTTGATTTTGGATCTTGCGTTGTGGGTTCGGGACAGGAACGTCGAAATCGCGAATCTGCAGTCGAACCTTACTTTCAGATAGCCTTGATGAGCGCTTATCGCACTATTATTACTTTCCAGCCAGGATCAGACATGCCTCACGATCCATGAGCATGCTCCTCATCACCCAGGACTCTCCCTTCGATCCTCCCACCATAAGTGCCACCATCCAGAATCCAACTCTCATTATCATCCTCATCCATCTGCACTTTCCGCCAAGTGTTACTCTTGTTCTCCCTTTCAGCACCCTTACCCTTGTCCTCCTTCGCCCTGGGCCGTATTATGGCGCTGACAAGTGGGTTGTTAGAGAAAGCACCTCCCTGTTTGCCACCCTCAGGAGCAGGAGCTTGGTAACCGCCGTCTTCAAGCTCATCCTCGTCGTCGGCTGAGAAGTCCGGCTTCTCGACTTCGGCCATGCGGCGCACGATCTTGCCACCCTTCAGATCAATACTCGCGACCATCTGTCGCTTTTCGTACTCGGGCCTCGCATTCCAGTTCATTTCACGCATCATGCGTTGCTGCTTCTTGAGCTGCTGCGCGCGCTCCTGCGGGCTGGCCCACATGCTTGTGCCAGACGAGGGCATGTCGTAGTCGGCGGCTTCGTCGCGGATCTGCGTGCGGCGGGCGTTGTTGGCCTGGAAGGCGAGCAGGCGGTCTCTGTGCGCCTTGGCCTTGTCTTTTGCGTCTTCATCCTCACTTGCAGCGGCGGAGGAGAGAGGAGAAGGCTTTGTCGAGGAGGAGGCCTGTGCAAGAAACTCGCGGCCAGTGAAAGCGCGGGCTTTGCCTGAGGCGACTTCAGCTTTCTTGTGCGAGGCGTTGTTGGCTTTCATCTTCTCCTCGCCGCGCTCCTCTTTGAGGATGCGGAGGACCTTGGAGATTTCTTCATTAGAGATGATAGGCGAGCCGCAGAATGTGCAGGGTCCGAGGCCTTGCTTGAGGCAGATGACTTTGCCACATGCAAGGCAGTTGGGCGCCATGTCAAGGAGCGGGTGGCGCGTGCCCATGCAGTTGCAATTCCTCTTCTTTGCGTCCACAGGTGAGTCTGAGGCCAGGGAAGGGTTGGTCTGGATCTCGAGGGAGCGGATGGCGGAGTCTAAATCCGAGAGCGCGGTGGAAGCACCGTGCATTGCAGTTCCACCCGTGAGCTTGATTTTAGCTTTGCGTGATGGGCTAGCATTTCTCGACGATGAAGCAGAGCCCTTCTTCGACGGTGGAGCCAGAGCATCCGAGATTAGCTGTCCAGCAGCAGAAGGTGGCGCTGTAGGAGCATGCTGCTTCGTGGTAGCAAGTCCCGTGTCGGTGATCAGAGGCATTTGTGTTGCGTCCGGCTTCTCTCGGAGGGCCAGATTATCAGCGACTCGCTGTTTGTGGTTCGGGCGGACAGTTCTGGGCGTGTAGTCTTCTTCCTGTTGTTTGCGGTAGCCGCCGCCCACATTGCCGTGGTCTGCAAGCTGCCGTGCAGGCAAGGCATGGATGTTTGCCTTCTTCTTCGTCTGCCTGGGCTTCGCTCGCGGAACCTCGCTGCCAGAAGCTGATGAGGCTGTGCGCGGCGTGGAATTGTTCGGACCGCCTGCTTGTTGCACAGGGGAAGGCTTGGGAGCCGCCTCATTTGGAGGTCGCTGACGGCGCGTGTTGAAGCTTGAGATGAACTCAAAGGCCTGCGGCGAGTCTCCGAGTAGATTTTTGAGATGTTCTGCGGCGACGCTTTTGGGAAGCGTATCCGTGTATGTGATAATTTGTTTCAGGCTGTCTTCATCCAGAGGCAGTAATTGTTGCAGGCGAGGCACTGCCCACGTCTCCAACGCAGCGGCCATGTTTCTCGCTGCTGCTAGTGTTCGTCAGAGAACTTCACTGAGGTGTACATGTACAATGTGTGTACAGGCAAGAAAACCTCAAGGATCACTGCATCTACAATAAAATAGACTCGAACACTCACCTTTCGTCATCGAAAGTTCCCACCAGGTGACGGAATCGATCACCGCCGATGCGCTTCGGCCCAGAGACGGAGGCGGTTACGGATGAGCCGCCACCACTTCTATTTGGGTAGGATGGGATGGCTCGGTCCGCAGTAATTGTCTTCTTTTATCTCGACCTCGACTTCAAGACAATTCAAGACGGGTGTTGTCGCAAGCAACAGCGAACGATCGGGTAGAGCAGACGAGCGAGTAGTTATGCTCGAGTGTCCACGAATTACACACCGGGCGCAAACTTTCAACCAAGGGATCGATGAGAACGGACGTTTTGGTATCGCGAACATGGTATAGCGTACAATTGACAATGGAAAAAAAGACAACGCGAATTACTCTTTCTTTCTTGCGCGAAATTCCAAATGATGTTACCGAGTCACCCTGATGATACAGACTCAGTCTCGCTTTGTTGAAACCACACCGCGTCATCTCGACGCCCTCCCGACAGGAAAGCTAGCCATGCGGCCAGGTAGTGGCAGACGCTCGTAAAACAAGGACAAAATCGAAAAAAAGTCGACGAGTGGCCACCGAAAAGCATAAACACCTTGCGGGAAATGGAGCGCAAAATACCTCGCATCAAGCAAATAACCTCCAACGCCAAGCGTATTGTCCTTTAACAGCTCAAGAGACCGGCTCCTTTGGCAAGGCAGAAAGCAAGAGTGCGTCGTCCGTCTGAGTCTCGGCGTTCTTGTATTCGCCGTTCCTCTGGGTCATCCTGGGCATTCCATCGCTCATTACAGACATGTCGCCATCGTCCTTTGTCGTGAAATCTGGGAAGCGTTAGTGGGTGAGCATAAAAGGCATCAGTAGCGGCTGGTAAGTAGTCTACGCACCAACTGACGGGGTAAGGATCGCAGGATCTGGGTACGCGTATTGGCCATCGCGTGGCATCGATGCTTGCACGCCGGGGTTGGGTGGAGGCAGTGTCGGGGTGTGCGGCTCGTCGGTGGGTCTCTTACGTCCAGCTTCCTGACCCTGCATCTGGGGAGGGGTGCCTTGTTGCGGTGGCTGAGGGTATACGGGCTGTCCGGGTTGTTGTTGGTAGCCAGGAGGGGGAGGCGGGTACTGTCCGGGTTGTTGTTGGCCTTGTGGCGGGTATTGATCGCGCTGCTGCCCGGGCTGTTGTTGATTGTGGGGCAGCGGTTGGCCGTATGCACCTTCTGAAGCGTTAGTCAAGCGACTGATCCATGTGTGTGAATTCTAGCAGACGTACCATAGAGCTGGGCGTTCGGAGGAGGTTGCTGGCCGCGCCAGACAGTGTGTGCTGGGACGAAGGCCTGGGTCTGGGCGGAAACCGGTGTGAAAACACACTCCTGGGAAAAGCGCTGGCAGTTTGTGCAGCGGCCGTCTTCAGACTGATCAAAGCCAGAGCAGCGGATCTAGCACACGCGTCAGTGTGAGTTCGCAGCACGCGACTTGCAACGCGCGCGTCGCGACCGTACCGCACAGTCGCGTCGCATCACATTTGATTGTTCATATCATATCCAACGCACCTTTCTTCTGCGACAGTATCGGCATGCGATAGCTGTCCTCTGGCGCGGCGCGGGCTGGGCCGGTGCGGCGTATCCCATGGGAGGCCCGTAGCCCGGATACATTTGCGCGGGCGGCGGTAGGGAACGGTACGGATCTTGCATGACGGGCTAGCAGAACGTCAGTATTGCGAACTTGAATATACGAGCAGTCAGACACCAAGTCACATACGGGATGCTGAGGCTGGGGCGGCACGGCTTGTGAGAGCGACGGAATCTGCTTTGTCGCATCATCAGCATCAAGGTCTTCCTCGACCAGCTGCGCGAGCTGGGGATCAATCGCGCCCATTTTCGCGGAAGCGTTGCGATGCGACTTTGCGAGATCTGTCTAAAGAATGGAGGAGAAGGTGTGCAATGCTGTGGGGAAGAAAGGAAATGTTCGCGAGGGTTACGCAGTATGCAGCTTGGGCTTGGCAAAAGCACTTACTTGATTGGGCCGGGGCGCATACTGGCCGTTCTGCGGCTGCGGAGACCATGGCTGCTGCTGCTGAGGTTGCTGTTGCTGCTGTTGCTGTTGTTGCTGGGGCTGCTGCTGTTGTTGTTGAACGGGTTGCTGCTGTTGCTGCTGCTGCTGGGGTGGCGGCGGAGGCGGAGCTTGACCAGTCGGCGTCTGTTGTTGCGGCGGAGGTTGCTGCTGCATGGGCGGGTTGGGAGCCCATTGCTGGGTGGGGGTGGACTGTTGGTAACTCATGTCGGTGGTGACGGGCGACGACGCGACGCGCAAATACTTTTGCGCACGACTGGAGAAGCGATGATGATCGTGGGTCGAAGTTCAATGTTACACCGAGACGCGGGAGCGGGAGCGCGGAAGCAGCGCGGTTGGTTGGTTGGTGGGTGGCAGAGTCGAATAATACAGTAAATCGGTAAATCGGCTGTTGTATTTCAATGGCGAGACGCAAGCCTGGCCTGGCAGGTGACGGCGAGGGCAGGTGAGGCGACAGGCGTGGGGTGGTGTGGCGAGTGGTGTGTGTGTGTGTGTTGTAACAGTGATGTGTAAGAGAGAGGGAAAGGGTGCAGAGTGTGTGTAAGGTGAAGTTTAAGCACGAAGAATAGAGTCGACGAGCGCCTTGCTGCTTCCTTCACGGACCTCAGACAAGAACACAGACACCGAGACGTTGGTAGAAGTAGCGGGAGTGGAAGATGGGGAACGCGCTTTGCTTAAGGCGCGGGCGGCTTGCTGGCAGAAGGCTTTTTCCGCCGCTCTAACTTGACTTTTCTTTCTCGCTCGCTGGCTCGCTGTGGCTAGCGAGGGCCTGACCGGTTAGAGTGGTCTGGGGCACAGGCACAGGGTCGGTACTCCTTCGACGATGCTACAGCTGCTGCTGACGATGCGTGCCCTGCCCTGGCTTCGGCCCCGTTGCTCACTGTCAGTGCTAAAGTCTGCCCTCGCGGCCTGCATGCGCGTGTGCCAACTACACTAGCTGCCGAGAGCCTGCAGCGGCGCAAACGGCTCGTCGAGTGGCCGTCTCGGGAATTCCAGCTGCGATTAAGCGAGCCAAGTGCCTGGCCCGCTGGGAATGGGAGTGGAGAGCTGGCTGCAAAGGTCACGTCTCTTCTGCCTGCGCCCGTCGACTGGGTATCGCGGGATTGCGTCGTGTGGCACAGTCGCCCGGACTGGTTGGGTTGGGACTGACTGATCTCTGGTACGTTCGCCGGGCGGTGGCGAGATGGCGATGCTTGCTGGTTATTCGTCAGTGCTGTTGCGGCACCCGCTGGTCAAGGTCAAAAGTAAAAGAAACGGTAAAGGCAACGGGCCACGATACACCCGATGCAGCTGGCACGCCGCGGGACGAGCCCTTCTTGAGCGGACTTTCCCTTCACAGCTCGAGAGACTCGCGCATCCACCCATCGACGGAGCACCATCCACAGATCCCCTCCACTGAGATTAATCGGACCGCAACCGGCCAATCACAAAATTGGACTACTACTCAGATCGTCGGTCGCGTGGCCTCCTTGCTAGCTCGGTGCACCCTGGTGCTTGGTGGGGAGTATTGAGACGCCGCCGAGATAGAGAGCGCACCACCACACGCAGTAGTGGCTGTAGAGTAGTCCTTTCGCCTCTCTTCCACCTCGTATTGCAAGTCACCGCTCTCTACCCTGTCCCGGTGCTTGCTCCGCCATCGTGCGTCCACTACGCTGCTGTCGTGCAGATGCGCAGAACTAGACAGCCAGGCGTCGATGGAAGCAGGACATGAGACGAGAGACGAGACTGGACTGGCCCTGCTGCAAGACTCGAGGTATCCGCGCAGGAATCCGCTCTTGCAAACTTGCTGTCTGGGCAGTACATCCGGTGCTTGCAAACATCAAGAGAAGCCAACGCTTATCTGTCATCATCCGGTCAAGGACGCGTGGGAGTATCGATGCAGCAAATAATGAGAAAGCTTTTCGAGCTACGACTTACTTCGGATTCGGATACAGCCCAATGGACACTTCTCGTGCTGGGCTGGAGTAAGTGATGTCCTTGGTCGTGCCACTGGACCAACGCGGGCTTGTCAGGATTCGATGGATGGTCAATGTAGGTAGCCGTTCTCGGATATCCGCTCGGAAAGACTGTATAGTATGAGTAGCCGCCTCGAGATCAACGAAATTGAACAGCTTCGACAAACCAGACCTGAAGGATTGGAATCTGAGCAAGCCTTTCGAATATATGGACATGGCTGATCCTATAGCACTCCACTCGCGCTGCGGCAAAGCATGCATCTCGCGCCCACCATGCACCTGCGGCGTCAATAATCCTGTGGTGTAGAGCGCGGACCTACGAGTAGGTATGGTGTCACCATCGGCCGAGCACATATCAAAAATGTTATCGGTCACTTTCGCCGCGCCGTACCGATACCGCAGTATACATGCGGGCACCCACCACTCTACTTACATAGTACAGTAGTATACATGCACGCACGCACACACACACAGACATAGTAGCCGCCGCGCGCCTGCATCTCAAACTCCACGTCACGGATATGTTGTGCCACAATCCATCGACATGGTGTATGCAGAACAGCGGCAATTCTTCCTTGCTTTGCCTCCCTCACTCACAGGACGTGCATCACAACCCGCGATCGCTGGTCAGTCAGTGCCACCCTCGTCCTTCACGACGGCAGCTGCGGCATTGCGCCCGTATTCATCGATTGCGCGAAACCGCTCATGCACATCAGACAGCCTTGTGTAAGGGTGGCCGAGGTCGTTGTGCCGAAAGGCAACGGCAACGGCGGATTGGAGACGGAAGCTAATAATGACGAGCAACGGTGAGAGCAGCGGAGCAGCAGCAGCATCATCATCACCACCACTACGATCTTGTGCTCGGAAAATTACACGCAGCTACAGGTACATCACATATAGTGTGCTGTCACTAACATCATTGTCAGCTCGTCTACGGTACCCTCTTCTAGACTCGGTCTGCAACAATTGCTGCACGGTCAATATAAAACAGTATTGGCAGTAACAATTTTAATGGAAACATTCAAAAAGTCATCAACAGGCTGCGGCACGCTTACGGCCGGTGCGGGCCTCTCTGTGTCGAACGGGTCAGCCGTGCGGCAAGACTACAACCTTGGAAGACAGGACGCGACAGCGACGGGGCGTCCCCTATCTTGCAGGCCCGGGTGTGCTCGGTATGCATCTAGCCGAGGCGAATGTTGCGACAGGCTACAGCGCGGCAAACTGGCAATCGTGGTCGTCTTGCATCATCGTCAAACCAACGGTACCTCAGTACCTGATACTTTAGACTTTACGTACCACCTCTTCTCAGATCCGACCAGCCGCTGTCACAAACGGCAACTGCCGCCGCATCGAGAGTCAGCCTCTTGCAAACACCACTGCAGCGTTCCACCTTTCTCGCGCCCGCCGAGAACAAGTGCTATGCGTCTCACATGAACGAACTGGGGCGCGACTGGGGATTCCCAGCGACTCCACCCTTGCCAGCTGGTGCTCCATGATGCCGCCACGCGATGTCGAGGAAAAGGCGCGGCGGAGCGGGCCAGCGGCCGAGGGTGAGAGCGACGAGAAGGTTTGAGACTACTGCTGCGGCTAAGGAAGAGAAGATCAATCGAACCTAGACGGCCGTGGCGTGTTGCTGGGGTCTGCCTGCACACATGCAGCGGGATCGGACGATGCACGGCGCCCGCCCAACCGCATACACTAGCTTCGAGTCTGCTCTGCGGCAAAGCACGACCCACGCATTTCGCACAGTCACATGACCGTAGTCTGCTGCAGCTAACCGTCCGCCCCGTTACAGGCTAAACGTTTTCAAGGTAGTGCACATGGCGATCGGGGGAGCTCAGAAGCTCAGTCGTCGCGTCGCCCGTCAGCAATAATGCCATGCATTGCACGCTGGCACGCCGGATGGTCTGGCTTGCGCGAGAGGGTGCTGTATGCGTTGGCGGTACCTCCTGCTTGCTGTTCTTTTGGTGTGTGTGCGACCTGGAGCTGTAAGATCGCCAGCGTTGCAGGCTTGCAGCCTCTATTCGCCTTTGGCAGAAGGGCATCATTCATTTCTGACGTGTTTCTTTTGACGACAATGGCCTGACCTTCTCGGCGTCAGCTGGATCGAGGTCAGTCGGTCGTTCCAATCTCGAAGCATTGCAGGGAAGCAGCCGTCGCTTTCCGTCGAAGTGCATGAGACTATTCCTCCGAAACGGATGTGCTCATCATCTTAAGTCACCCAAATGACATGCATCACTTCACGGGTCACTTTCAAGAACCAAAAAGCCTGCGAAGAAACATGGTTGGGCCAACAACAACAAAAAGACGGCCCTCCTTGGCAATAGTACACGTCTCATTGTCTCAACAAGAGAACGACACGACTCAAGTCGAAGCTGCTACATGTACCTGCGGTTCTTTGCATTCACGCGCCATAGGTACTGTGTCACCTTCAAAAGTGACTACATCCTTGTCGTCAACATCAAGAGATATAACGGCACTACCAAAAGTGCGGAAAGCTCCAGTCTTGAACGTGTCTCACTATAGCCGGCCCGTTGACATATGACTGGGGTCTCACATGTACACGTGAGTTGTACCAAGGTTCCATAATCATGTCTATCGACAACCGAACGATCCAAAGCGTGGCCTTTCTCCCTAGGTACGATTCATTCAGCCTCGTCATCGTCTCCCTCTCCAGACGACTCTGCACCATCGTCATCATCATCGTCGTCCTCGCCTTCTTCGTCTTCGTTCTCCTCGCTCTCCGACCCAGCTTCATCAGGCATAACCACAGAGTTAAGATACGTGATCTGTTCAAACAATCGTTAGCGATAACAGATCCAACGACAGCAATGACCACGCGTGCCAAGACGCGATGGAGCGTAGTCGATGGGCTCCAACGAGCTCCTTCGCTTGCTCGAGTCAACCAGGTCTCGATCAACCATCCACCAGCAAACGACAACCAACAACAACCACGAGTCGGTTGGTTGTCATTCAAACAGATGAAACGATGCAAGCGACTCTCACAGGCCGCCCTGCCTCTAGCGCTGCAACCCTTAGATCGCCCGTCACCTGTTGTGTGCTCACCATCTTGACGCAGGTCCCAAAATCGACTGACTTCCCGTTGCCAAAGCCAGGCAACCCAGCCAGCCAGTTCCCAGTCAAGGGAAAATTTGACTTTCAGCCAAGCTCCCTTTCATGGTACGGTACGGCCACAGGTGGGGAAAGGGCAACGTGGTTGCGCTACTAAGGTTCGCTACTTACGAAGGGTTTCAACGAGCCGAGCAGCTCCGAGACGCGCTCGAAGAAGCCGGGCCCGAGCAGTTCTTCTTGGGTGAGGCTTGCACCGATGGTGTAGTTCCTCAATCGCAGGAGGTCGATGTCTGGGTGGTCAGCGTCGAAGCCCTGCAGATGAGAAGGTCTTTGTCAGCGTTCGTCTTGTTTGCTTCGTCAATCCCCTCCTTCCTTCTTTCCCACCAACAAGCAGCTGCAAATACAAATGACTCGCGAGCAATATAACCAGCAATCAATAGAAAAAAGACGAGTCTTTCGCGTCCGCAGTTGGCTAAAACCAATGCCAATCTCCGCGACATATGTGCGCAGATCAAGTGTGATAGTGGCACACAAATATCGCGTGCTGTGCCGCGCATGATGAGATGCATCCATCGTCACGCCGCACGCGTCCTGCACGCCAGACTTGCAAGCATCAGGCGTCTGGAATTATTGACCCTCGTTCCCATCCTCGCTCTCTGCACGGATGCTGGCAAAGGATCGCGCCGCCGTGCGTGTGAGCGGCAAGGCAAAAGCCGCCGGGACCCGAGAGAGCCACAGAGCGAGTCGTTTGAGTTGAAGCCGTTGGTTCCAGTACCAGACTTTGAGCCATGGAAGCCTCGATCTGGAGATTGCTTGCAAGCTGCCACAAGCCAATGATCGTATGCCAATGGCTTTTTCCTGCTTTTCGCCGCTATGTGGGCTCGCAGAATATGATCGATCGCTTGAGCTTCGCGAGGATGTCGGCCTGTTTGTTGAGGGCCTTCTCGCGCCTTCGCCCAGCTTGCAGCTTGCAGGTAGCAGAAGTCAGTTGTAGATTGATGGCGCGTCACCGCGCATGTGTCAGGGCGAGACGGGTTGGCCGTCGGCTAGCCGTTTTGCCTAGGTTGCTGGCGAGCTGGGGTGTGGCGGCAGGAATCCCCTGAGAGGAGAGGGCCGTCGCCGTCGCCGTTTCGCGGGAGGGTAAGGAAGGCGACGACGGGATGGCCAGACAGCCTTTTCCGGTGGCTGTCATCTCGAAGCTCCCCCTCTTGTGCGACGCATGCTCTCCATCAGTGGTCATCGCCAAACCTCCTTTACGACGAACGCTTCATTCGATCGATGTCAATCGCTCGATGGAGGATTCAACGCAACGACAGCTTACTTCGTGAGCCACTCTTCACATCAGTAGCCATCGACAAGCGTTCCCATCGATGATCGAAGCCCACTTCTGACTCCAACAAACGTCTATGGCTGTGCCTCACACCGAACACACCCTTCGACGGTGGTTGTGCATTGAACTTTGCCCGTGCTTGACACAAAATTCGCGCCCGAAGCGATGCATCCATGCAGAACAACCAGCTTGCAAGAAAGAGGAGGCCACAAACATGACAAGTGGTGGTGCACGCGTTGAAACAGCAAGGAAAGGATTGAATAACTCACCTTCGGGCGCGTTTTGAGCGCGTTGCTGGCGTTGGCGGCCACAAAGGCCTTGACGACTTTCGCGTCGTTCTTGGGGACTCCTTTGAGGAAATCCTTGCGGATGGCTTCGTCGGAGAGCACGTCTTTCAGCCGGCGCGAGCGCCTGTCGATATCGCGTCTCAACGCTGCCGTTGGCGCTGCTTCAGGGTGCCACAAGCCTCCTCCTGTCAGTCTTGATCAGCAAAACTTCTCGTGTTGTCGCGCCGAAGTGCGACATCTGTAAAGCACCGGCTGCTCTGTTGTGTGCTGTATGAGCACTTCTAGTCACATGAGACTCCGCCGCGACGGACAGCTATGCTACCGACTAGTGAAGACGACCGATCTTTAGCTTTCGCGTAACGATCTCGTCTTACTGGTCTGCCTTCGAACAAATCGTTCGAACATCCTTGCCCCTACGCGACACAGCGATCGGTGCCAGCTCGATAGCAGAGCAATGGCAATGGTTGGCCAGTTTAAAGCACGCATAAATGCCTTGTAACACCAAGCCCAACCATCCGCGTCACCCCATCATATATCTAGAGCAATGCCTGATGTTGTACACAAGCAAGCATTCTGCTAGCTAAATTGCAATACCTCCTTGTCCAGCCATCGCACATCTCTGTGCGAACCCGACCACATGACAAAGCCTTTTAGCATCCCGCCGTCACGTTGACCCATGTCGAGCGTGCAACGTCCAGTACTCAATATCACATGACCTCGAATTGTAAGAACACGTAATAAAACATCCACTTACCGACGAAAGTCTCTTCCGGAGACACTTGCATATAGTAATGCGCATACGGACCTTTCCGCCCGGTGCGGGACCTGTAAGTCACCTTCTTAGCAATTTATTGCAGCTGCAACAGCTGACCAGGGTCGGAGTCGGGACGGCATACCATGCCGCTGAGAAGAACGGCTGTGACAACGCGTGCGTTAGCGAGAATTGCAATCTGCTGGCGAGATGCACGCTGCAAGGTGTGGGAGGGGCGATGGCGAGGCGGTGACGGACTCGCCGCGGGCCGACTAGCTACCAGAGGGGCATACTTTATAAGGCGTTGGGTCTTTGGAGAAGCGGACATCTCGGTAAATGCGGAATATCTGTGCCGTTCAGTATAAGTGAATTAACCAAGTGTCCAGCAGTGATCATTGTGCCTTGTTTTTCCTAGTGAACTCGACGAGGGCTGCAACTCACAACATCTTTGACGGGCAGTTCGGGAACAGTGTCGTCGATCTCGACTAGTCGCTCGGTTATGGCTCCCACGAACGAGAACCAGTCTTTCTCCGCCTGTCTGAAATCGGGATCGTGCACTGCTTCCGCGTCAGCTTTCTGCATTTCCAAGGATGCTGCAGAAGTGCGTAGCACAATTAACATTAATGAACAGCATTGCCTAAGGATCACGGGATCAGATAGTCGAGCAAAGTTGGGGCTACAGTTGCTCCAGATGTCTGTCTATCTGATCCCGCTTTCTAGACTGACAGCACATCGCGGGGGACACGAAGATGATGATGGGACGTTATGCACGTCCTAGAACGAAAGCTGCCTATGGGGATCATGCTGGATAATAAATCGAACTTACTTTTCAGCCATTCTCTGTTGTTGTTTGCCTTGAGATCCTTGAGGAACAGCAGTGTATTCGGATGAATCGTCTCGTCGCTATACGGCACTTTGCCAGCAGGCCTAGCCTTGGGTTTCTTGATGACAACCTGTTGGCCAGGACCGAGTCCAGTCTTGACGCCTTCACGCCAAAGCTCGCCTCCAGAAACGCTTCTCACCTTTCCAGTTGCGGCCTTCTTGGAAGAAGACTTTCTGCGCGACTTGGACTCTTCAATCTCACTCTCGTATTCGTCGTCGTCGTTATCGTCGTCGTCCTCGGCGTCGTCTGAGTCATGTGCCGAGCCGAATTCTGAAAGGTCCTCTTCTGGGGCGGAGGAGGAGAGCTCGTCCTCGTCATCATCAGGCGCAAGTTCGTCGGCAGAATCATCAGCCTTCTTCTTCTTCGACCGAGCACTGTCGTTCGTGTGCTTGATGAAGTATTGGCTTTTGGTCGGTGTGGCCTTTTGCAATTTCGATTTTTTGACCTCGCCAGCCGGAAGCGACGTATTGGAGGCAGCACGTTTGTGAGAGGGCAGCGATGTCGCCGCTCCTGCAGATATTCGCTGAGATTTGCGAGCCATGATTGTTCTTTGATGGATGGTGAGCGTAGTGCTGCTGTTGAACAATGGTGTGGGTTGGGATTTGAATTTCTCAGGACCAAAATTCACGCGGATGTTCGATATGCAAGGACAAACGCGGTGTAACCTGGACTATATGACTTGCTCCCGAAGACGCTGTATGTGTTTGGGTATCTAAGTTAGATCGGCGTCATTTGATCCACTGAGGACGAGGTTGGCGCTCTCGCCACCAACAAACGCCCGCGCGTCAAAATAGCCGCGAGCCGCGATCCGCAAATCGTCTGTCAGCTGCTGACGAAAGTGTTTTGACATTCACAGATTGATCCTTCTGAGAACAATTTATCCATTCGAGACATTTCTCAGTGACCGAACACAAGTATTGCAGGATGGCAACGTATAATGACTTCAAAAACATCTGTTACATCTCTCAATCGTACTACCCTATGATCCCAACTCATTTTTCAACCATACTGTGTCGCTCAAAGAACGGACTGAGTAAACGATCCCTCTGTTCTGTTTGTGAATCTCAAACAGTGTTGCCATAAGATATCGAGTGAAATGTGTTCTATCATGCCGGTGAGAGAAAGTGTGCTGCTAATTGTTGCTGTAGCGAGCTTTGCGAAGAGTGCGCCACGCACGCACGCAACAATGGTCGAAAACCGTGTTCTGGCTCTCTTGCAGCTCAACCGGAATGTCACTCTGTATAACGCACTGACATACATGACCACGAAATACATCACAAAGAAAAGAGTTGTGGTGAAGTTTTGGTTTTATCGTAAAGTAAATGTAAAGCCTTTAGCCTAGTAATCCATCGCTACCCAACTTTACAAAGGCCCGTCAGCCACTTGCGAGTGAGGATGAACGCTTGAAATCCACAATGGCATTGACCCAAAGGCCAAAGCAGTACCTGAAGAAGTAAGTGCCAGCTGCCCTCTGTTGTGGTGCGTATGAGCACCGAGAAGTGGGGCCTGCTGGACGTTTGGCAGGCTCGGTGATGTGGGTATTCAGAAGCCAAAGAAAAGACCAGGACCCACTGTGGTGATGTGTGAACATCGAGAAGCGGGGCCTGGACGTAGAAGTGTGATAAGGTATGCTCGTGATTTTGGATGCCAAAAGTGAAGGAAAAGACCAGGACCCACTGTCTGTTGCGATGTGTGTGAACATCGAAAACCGAGGCCTGGAAGCTGAAGTGACGCGAGTGCTGATAGTTGCCGCAATTCGATCCAGAAGGAAGGGTATTGTAGTGGGTCGGAAGGGTGCGACGTTAGACCCGGGGAGAGAGAAGGAAAGGTGCTGTGGTAATGAGCAAGTGGAAAGAAAGGAAAGAAAGCCATCTGTTGAGAGATGTATGCCAAAATACCTTGCGCGACATGCCAGGCACATCTATTCGAGCTCGTACAAGGGACCAGTGCAACCACCGAGGAGCACAGTGGCCATCACATGCACAATGGCGTCAAGTTCGGCCTTCACGATGTCGTCGAGGCTGAGGTTGATCATGTCGTCGCTTTTGTAGTCGATAGCGAACCTGCCGAATGGCTTGGGGTCAAGCTCCAGGTGTACAGCCATGTCGTACAGCGAGGTGTTCTTCACGACTTCGCTGGCCTTGGAAATGAGGGAGATGTAGTACTGCAGCGAAGTTAGTAAAACGGAAACGAAGACTGGACGGAGCTGACACACCTTAAGCAACTCGCTGTTGACAAAAGCCTTCGGAGTCAGTGCAAGGAAGGGCCACGATGCACTGAACGCTCCGCTGCTTCCGACGTGAACATTCATGCCGCGACCGATGCCGAATTTCAAATGGCCATGAGCGGCTAGCTCTTCGACGAGTGAAGCCTTCTGCTGCTCACTGAATCCAGGACAGCTCAGAGCTGCAGTGACAAGTTCCTGGAGAAGAGACTCTGAAATGGTAACAGGTCTCTCGCGCTCGTTGTACTTGAGAGTCTCGAGTAGAGTCCGCACGCAAACACGAACAGTATCGTGCAAACTCCTGCGCTGCGCAAGGGTGATGTAGCTTGGTCTGTGCCACGGAAATCGGTGGAGGATCGAAATGAGACACTCGTACATGCGGTGAGGTGTACGCTGGACAAACGGGGACTGTAATGGGCTTCAATTAGCACAAGTGACGCACAAAGATGGAGGAGTGGCTCACTCGGGATGGGTTCTCAGCGAACTTGACGAGCATGGCAAGCTCTTCGTTGCCACAGAAGCCGGTGAAGCCAATGCCTTGAATGCCAGGGTAGAACATTGTATCAATGTCGATGACACGAGGCGTGTAGCCGGTCCACTCGACCGTGGTAGCATGCGGAAAGAGGGCAGCCATGAGCTCCTCCTGCGTGGAGACCGAAACAGTGACCTCACGGTTACCGATCTTCAACACGCGGGTGCCGTCCGTCCCACGGCGGTTGATGGCTCTCACGGTGTTCAGAGCAACCCTGGCGGTGGAGACTTCAACATAGCCATCCCCAGTCTTGCCTGTGTTGCGGTCCATGACTATGTGAACTGCATAGTAGGGTGAGCCTTGCGGCATTTTGACAGGGTGCACGTTGTGGCTAAGAGCAGCGACAAGCTCGCATCTGAGCGTGGTATACGGGATGTTGATGAATTTCACCACGCCAGACCCGCCGGCAGGAGCACGCTCGTAGGGGTTGGAGAATGGGAGTGATTTCAGTGCCTCGTCCAAAGTAGGATGCTGGGAGCAGATATTGTACATCCAGGCTGGCAGGGTCAACGTCTGACCATGGAGAAGGCGGCTACTGGCCGGAGTGCGGGCAGTCGGGGTGTGAGATCCCGCAGAGCGCATGTTGTGTGAGGGCGCGGTCATTGCGCTAGACTGGCGGGAGCTGGATGCGGCGTTACCCTGGCCATTGCGACCGGAGCGCGTCGGAGTGGAGAACTGCACGCTGTTTGCGCGACGACGATGATGGCGGTCAGAGCCCGTGGTCGGCGTACGAGCGTCAGGGTCAAGAGATTGACCGTCGTCCAAGGCACCCGAGCGGATGTAGTCAGCAATGACGGCACTTCTCACGCGACCGGGCCCGGCAAAAGGGTCGGGCGGCGCGTTGAACATGGTCATTGGGCTTGGGAACTGCGCCTGGTGAGGCATCTCGGAACGGTACGCCTGGACTTGGTTGCCGGGTGGCCCTTGGAAAAGGATCCTGTTGACTGGATACTGCTGAGGTCCGTTGTAGGTGTTGGGAGGATAACCCGGGGCGAAAGCACTGCCGTTGTTGAAGCCACCGGTGTATGACTGAGGGGAACTCTGGACGCGGCTAACGCGACTGCGCCTGGTGATCCCATTGGCGTAAGTGCGGGCGCTCAAGTTGCCGTTAACGTTGCTCATCCCGTTGCCATTACCATAGACGCGACTGTTCGTGTTGACGGGAGGGTTGCGGGGAGGGTTGCCGAATCTGTTTCCATGAGATCGGATAGTCAGGTTGCCAGGTTGGTTGTCAAGCAGATTACCGTAAATGCGGTCGTTCTTGCTGATGTTGACTTTGGCGAAATCAGTTCCATTGATGGGCTCAGAAACAGGCTGCTGCTGCTGGGGCGCGGAGAAAGGGGGTCCAGAGCGGTAGGCAATAGGAGCAGTAGTGTACGGAGTGGCTGGGAACATTTCGTGGACAGACATGGAGTTGGCTTGAGCAGCTTCTTCGTCGAAGTTGATGTTCCTGATAATGCGTACCGGCACAGGAGCTTGAACTTGCGGGTTGGTGGCACCGCGGTACTTGGCCTGGGCTGGTACTGGCACGTTTGCAGCATTGGCATGGTTTACCACCGTTTGCTCCTGCTCGGTTTGCTGTTGCTGACTGCGGCCATGGCTGGAACTGCTGGCCACACTCGTGGACGGAAGCCTAACACCGCCGTCGTAGCTAACTTGCGATGCAAACCCGCTGCTGCTTGACGTGTTGGAGGTGCTGGACTCCGGGCGGATAGGCATCTCGAAGATCGTCATCGGCACAAAGCGCGGCACCGCTGGGTTGAAGCTGCTCGGACTGTGAGTGTCAGCGTAGTGTCCTGTGGGATATCCTCGCTGGTGCTGTAGGAGGAAACTCACTCATTCGGATCGCCAAACATGGGCGCCTGCTGGCCTTCGCCGTCGAGCACCATCGTTGCGGGTATTGGAGTCTGGTGATTGCGTTAGCTCTGATCGGTGCAATAGTTGGTTCTCGAGTGGCTATCTAATTGGCAGACCACACCTGCAACAGGAAATCCAATGGAACCGAAAACCCAGTGGCACCGCGGTTGTTGGAGAGAGAGGGAAGAAGGACTGAGTGAAGCGCAGAATTCTTATACATATCGACGGCTTAAACGGCACTAGCGCGCGTGTGACGCATGTGACAGCGATCGCGGAGCTTTGTGGGCAGGCGGGGTCCTGGGAGTGATGTGAGGATGAAGTGAGGTGTGGTCTCGAATCAAATATGGATGGCGAAGGTTGCACATTGCGCATTTGGGAGCACGTGATGCACTGTCGTAGTCATTGCGTTCCAGACCATCGTCGACGGAGGGCGGCCTGGCCTCAAGACCAAGACCGCCGTTGCGCAAGGAGCGAGACATGAGATCGTGTAGTGATCGGACCTTGGGCCGGAATGCCGACATGTCAAAGAGCGACGGTCCCAGTTTGCTGGTCGAGGGTTTGTTACGACGGAACGAACGTGATTCTGTATTTTACAACAGCTGGTGTGATCGTCCTTAGTCCATGCAACGCTGCTCAGTCGGTCTGTTGCTACAGCGCAACCATGGGGGATAGATACGAATGAGTGAAGAGAAGCATGCATGACGCGCAATAGACATTGGAAACGTGCTCTACATTGATCGAGCATACTGAACCTATTCCATGCCTGTGTCCTGCTTAGAGTGGACTCGTGCATGATCTCGCTCTGTCTGGCATGCATTATTGCCGTATCTGGAGCGAGTCACTATATCACGGCTTGTCTCGCTAGTCATGGTCGTCGTCATGGTTTCAATCGCTCAGTCGAACTCCGGCAAGTCAGCATCTTTCCAGGACTGACTAGGATTGAGGGATGTACGTACCGGTGTCAGGAAGCTTTCAGCCACGAAACGGGCCCTTGCGTTCAGGAAGAGCTTCATCTCCGAGATCTCCTTGTCGACGTCCTCCATGAACTGAATGATAAAGTCGACCAACTTGTGCTTCAACATTTCTTCCGTGTGGAAGTTCGTGATCAGAAATGAAATGTCATAGCCCTGTCAGTAAGTCAGTCTTGTTGTCCAGTGCTTCCGCGTATACACTTCCGCATCAACCTACATCGATCGGCTTCCTCCGCAGGATGAAGAAAGGTTCCGCTCTTTGGGTCAGGAACCTCGTGAACTTGTGTACCAGGATGTGCTCGATCTCGTCCGCCTGCTTTATCCGTATGCTGACACGCACGCTGTTCACTGACGGCTCGACAAGGACGCGCTCCTCTTGGTTTCGCGCAACGGTCAACGGGTTGAGGATGAGTTCGGGCGAGGTGTTTGCCTCGATTTCGGGGACATTGTGTCTTTCGCTGGCTTGCGACGCGAAGTTGGAAAGTGACAAGGCGGCGGTTAGTGTGCTGCGTACGCACGAGAGGTAGGGTCGGAGTGATTGAGACTGGAGGGGAGTTAGTGGGGCTTTGCTCCCTCTCTCTCTATGTATGCAGTATGGGACGTACCATTGCGGATTTTGAGACCAATCGCGCTCTTGCACTCAGTGGCTATCCACTCCAAGCTTCACACCAATTGGTACAACAATTCGTCTAGAAAGCGTCTGGTATGTCTGCAGTCAGTAGTGGTCGGCTGGAGATCTGACGTTGCGGTTCCCGAACATGGAGGTGGAGTTACGCAATCACGTGACCGTGTTCCAGATCTCAAGGTTCCAACCGCGCCCACTCCACAAATCCTCCCTCCTCTGTGCCTTGACATGTACTGTCACCGCGAACTCCTGGATTTGCAACAACTTGAGATTTCACACATCAGGGATACTTCTGGCCATGAACATGGGCAAACGATTGAATTGATATAACAGCAAGGCTATCTGAATAATTATGCGACGACGGTTACGCTACAAATACACCAAATTGACAGCCCTTCTCCTGCAAATCACCAATAAATCAAATCCCAAATTCCTAACATACCGCCAATCTCTTCCATCAATCTAGTATGCTCCGTCTCTTCAAACAAATGCGCCCCCGACTGTGCAAGTGGAGTTTGGGGCACAAGTCGTTTGCGTCGCCGTTGTCCATACCGTAGTGTACGCAGTCGGCCTGTTGGCGCAGACAGTGACCGTCTGGACATTCTTGGGCGGGCCAGAAACCTTGTACGCGGCAACGGCGCCAGGACTACCCTGGGTGCCAGTGACAGAGCTGAAGAGATTGCACTTCGTGCCGTCTGTGGACGCAGCAACACATGCATCGTACTGATCGCAGATGGACATGCACGACTGGATTGTGTACACCGTGGCCTGACGCTTGTAGGGAGGGTTGAAAGGTGTGCCGACAATGTCCTGATCACAGATCACCGAGTAGGTTGCGCCGCTTGAGTCGGTGTAGTTCCTGTTGTTGTACCCTGGGCAGAGGGTCTCAGCTGGGGGAGTCACCGAGGATGTGGTCGGCACGGAAGCAGTGTTGCTTCCTCCATAAGGCGGTGGGGAATTGGTCGAAGGCGCTGAGCTGATTGTGCTACCCCCATTCGGTGGAGGAGAATTTGAAGGACTTTGGCTGGGAGTGCTGCTTTCGTACGGCGGAGGAGTGTAGCTGACGGGGAAGGAGCTGGGCAAGCTGCTGGACAGCGAAAGCGTCGAACTGCTGCCACCATATATCGGAGGGACACTGCCTGAAGCTGAGATAGAGGACTGGCCCACACCACTGCTCGACGCCGCCTGGCTCTGCGAGGAGCTGGACAGGCTCAGTGTGGGGTCAAACGAGGAAGCCGAAACTGTTGGCAATGGGCTTATAGACGTCGTCAATCCGCTCGAGAAGCCGCTGCTGCTTCTTGAAGATGTGCCACCTGAGTTGGTGTACTGGCTTGGTGAGGAAGCTGGGTCCGAAGCAGACGAGCTGCTCAGGCTGACAGTTTGCGACACACCAGCGGACATGCTATCGCTGCCGTAAGTTGGTATCACGAGCGAGGACGAGGCCGAGCTGCTGCTCATGCTCATGGTCATGGTGGGTGTTGAGATCGCCGGGGAAGAACCAGGACTACCGCCCACTGACTGAGACCCTTCAATTGATGTACTTGATGTGCCGTAGACCGGTGGCTGTGATGGCGTTGTGTACGCAGACACAGACGTTCGGGGTGCGGTAAAGGTGGTGCTCACATCTGGCGGTCTGGTGGCAGCCACTGCAGGTGGTCCTGTAGTCACGTCGATAGTACCAGTGATCTCGCTGGAGATAACGTCAGTAAAGGGATAAGACGGCAGGACATATTGCTGTAGACTTACCTGAAGAGCGTGCAGACGTCTCCGACGTAATTAGCACCAACGCAATCGGGTTCCAGATTGCAGGAAACCAAGCACTCATTGACGCTAGGTACCACTGCCCGCTTGCTGACTCTACCGACATATTGCTTCGAGCCATACGTGATGTTGTAGGTATTTCCGTACGGATCCTGGCATAACGTGCCCTCACCGCCTGCTGAAACACTTGCGCTATCAGGTGCACTACCACAGGTCGGGATTGGGCTCTCCTGTGATGAGAAGGTGCCGACGCTCACATATGTAGGTGGCAGAGTAGTCGTGACGCCTTCGGAGAAGGAAGGTGGGCTGTCTTGGCTTGAAGAGCTTGGCGATGGCGACTCAGTAGAGGATAGGCCTGACGACGATATTTGCGGCGCACCTGATGATACAGATGTCGATGGACTTGGGAGCAGGGAAGAAGAAGACGAGATCGATGAGCTACTCTCGGCACCACCCACCGATGACGTTGATAGGAATGTACTCGCCGTGGCCTCTGATAGAGAGGCAGTGGTTAGAAGACTTGATGACCCTGAAGTAGAAACCAAGGCTCCAGAGGTCGAGGATGAGCTTGACAAAGAAGCGCTCGCAGATTCGTAGATGCTGCCGGCGGATGTGCTGTCAGATGTCATGGAACTCTGTGGCATGGTAGAGTCCGAGGAGCTTGACATTGTCATCGAAGTCGTGGAAAGTGTCGGTATCTCAACAGCACTGCCTGAGCTGAGGCTGACACTGGCGGAGCTGCTTTGGGCCGTCAAAGAAGTGGCCACATCAGTGCTCGAGTACAAGGTTGGGTCTCCGATGCTGAGGCTGACCGAGGTGGAGCTGCTCTGAGTCGTCGCGTAGGTGCTGGAGTCTCCAATGCTGCTGGCGGTTGAGGAGCTGGCGGCGTTGGAAATGCTCGAAAACAGTGTCGAAGACGTGGACCCGGCCTTTGAGGAAGAAGATGTTGTCATGACATTGCCAGCATAGGCCTCCAACCGGATGGCCGCCACAAGAGCTGTATCATGTCCTTCTCCTGCGAAGTCATGATCGCCTATTTCTCTCAGCTGGCAGAGGCCATCCCCGGTACCGTCCGGATTGTAGCTGAAGAATACGAATCCGGTACAACTCGCGGTTCCTGTAGGCATATACTTTTCGTTGTCACACATCTGGAAGCAATCATTGAATGTAAGCGCCGCTCGTTGAATGTAGGGACCATGGTTTGTGTTGCGTCCACAGCCCAGTACATATCGATCTCCTGCTGGACTGGTCACAATCTGACCATCATTTGCAGGACAAGCGTACGGGAATGCAGTTGGTGTGATTACGGCTGAAGAGCTGGAAGAAGACGAGGATCCCATGGTTAATGACGATACTGGCGTTCCAGAAGATGGCAAGGGTGAAGAGACAAGGCTGGAGGAGAGTGTCGTCGATTGATCGCCGCTCACAGTTGGAGAGGATGTTGCTGAACCAGATGTCGGAGAGGACGGCGCCGTAGAAGACGATGGCGACGTGGCGAAGGACGACGGAGAAGTCGACAACGACGAACTTGCCGTCGTCGACATAGCCACAGATGAGGCAGAGGAGGTGCTCACATCCGCGCCTACAATATATCTGACATCGATAGCTGCAACCAGTGATGGGTCGTAGGTCGTACCGGTGAACTCGACGGGAGAACCCTCCCGCAGTTGACAATAACCATTACCAACGCCGTTGGCTTCACCGAACCAAACAACTGAAGTGCATCCGAAATTCTGTAGGGTCGGATTGTGTCTTTCGCTACAGTACCGGAGGCACTCGTTGAAAGAAGAACCGCGAACCTCCAGGTTCTCGATTGTACCGGTGTTGACATTCCGACCACAGGCAAGAATGTATGTTTCTCCATTTGGATACGTGACTCTTTGGCCGTTGTTTTCGGGACACCTGTATGGGAATCCAGTGGATACTGGGATGTCTGAGCTCGACACTGAGCTTGCAGAGCTAGACGTGGTTGAACTGGTGCCAGCAATGGAAGAAGTTTCGGAAGAACTCGAGGAGGTTGTACCATCGATAATGGGGACAGTGCTAGAGCTAGAGCTAGCAGTCGATGAAGAGATCGAGGATGTTGTGACATCAATAATCGAGCCGGTGCTAGAGCTGGTGCCAGCAATGGTTGAAGTTTCCGACGAGCTGGAGGAGGTTGTACTATCAATGGTGGAAGTGGAGCCGGTGCTGTCAGTCGATGGAGTGTCCGAAGAGCTAGTGGTGACCGTGAGGCTCAAGGAGGTCGTGCTATCAATGACAGAGCTGATGCTATCAGTCGACGAAGTTTCAGAGGAGGCTGTACTATCAGTGACAGAGCTGGTGCTGGTAATGGTGCTGGAGCTGTCAGTCGATAAAGTTTCAGAAGAGCTGGCGGAGATCGTGAGACTCGAGGAGGTTGTACTATCAGTGATAGAGCTAGAGCTGGAGCTGGAGCTGGAGCTGTCGTCGCCGGGGGGTCCAGCGGAGAAGACAACAGCCCCCGCTGGTTGAGGGATCAGGTAATCGCCTGGCGACTTGTAGTAGCACCACTGCTCGGGCTGACCACTCTGCACCCACGATACACCCCAACAGTCCCCATCATTGTCATACGTGCATTGCTCAATGCAGTTCGCAAGATTGGTGGCAGGTACCCTGTCATTCGCGCCGGGCGAGAAATAGTCTTGGTAGCAGTAGACTTGGTAGATGGCTCCGAGCTGTGGTTCAGTGTATAGCTGACCGTCACTCCTAGGACAATCTAGCGCGGTCGTAGGGGTCTGCGAAGCGGTTGGTCAGTGGATGTTGTATCATCGTAGTTGTTGACGAAAATGTGCGGACACGGCGAGCTCATAGCACGATCGGCGTCGCCAATGAAGGAGCACGAAAGGAATTTGCCCATGATGTCTACGCTGGCTCCTAGGTACCAATAAGGCCCAATAGACATTGACGACGTTACTTCTCGCTGAAAGGACAAATTGAACAACATGTCTGATCGCCGCTCCAGAGCATCGGAGCGAAATGAGACCAGGAAGCCAGGCACAGTGCGGTCGCTAGACAGGGAAAAGGAAGTAACTTACGGAGCCTGGTGCAGTAGATGAGCTGGACCCGGTTGATGAGCTAGACAATGAATCGGTGGATGAATCGGTCGGCGATGCAGTCGATGAGCTAGAGCTGGTGGCAGAAGTTGTCGAGGACGAGCCAGATGCCACAGTTGAGCTAGACACCACGGAGTTCGTCGTTCGTACGAGGGCTGCTTGCCAAGCAAGGCCATCTGGCGTGACGCCCGTGAACGCAGTCTTGAAATAGCAAGGGCCAACGACATAAACCGCAGCTACGCAGCCAGGGTAGGCGTCGCACTTCAGCATACAGTCGTAAAGACTGGTTGCTGTTATTGAATCAACGCTATTCGGAGTCGTGTTGGCGCCACAGTAGACCTGGTACGTAACGCCACACGCATCGGTGTATTCGCCAATGAGCCCTCTACCTCTATTGGTGTCGTTGTCACACGATAGATCAACCAGCGATGGTGGGTTCGGTACGCCGGTACACGTTCCGGTCGATACTGCGCCCGAACTTGTCGACGATCCAGTACTAATGCTGGTACTAGAACTAGGGCTAGAGGTAGACTGTGTCGACGAAACCGTAGATGAGCCTGAACTGGTTAGTGAGCTGGTTGATAAGCTGGTTGATAAACTAATCGACGAGCTAGTCGATGATGCGGCAGACGATATGGTCGATGATGTGGTCGATGATGTGGTCGAAACGACAGAGCTGGTCGATGAAATTGTCGATGATGTGGTGGATGATGTGGTCGAAGCGACGGAGCTGATCGATGAACTTGTCGACGATGTGGTGGATGATACGGTCGAAGAAGAGACAGACGACGATGACGTCGAACTGTTGTCCGGGGGCGCATACAGCAGACCTCTGTTTGTGTTTGTCCAACGGTAGAAGAACTCCATCACGTATGGCGATAAGCTGATCGGGGCTGTGCCTTGGCCATTTGGCCAGTCGTGCGTCCAATTCTCGAGCCGGAAGTGCTGAAGCCTACCGAGCTCTCCAGTGGCATTTCCCCACTGCACAAGGGTGACTCTCGAAGCAGGATTTGTGGTGTAGTTTGCGGTTGACATATTCTGGCGTGTTGCCCATGCGTTGAGCCAGCGAGGGATCGTAGGAAGAACTTTGCCTGGGGTGCCACGAGTTGCCTGTCCGTTGTAGGAAATTTCGGTATCGCTTGTCCCGTGTGTCTCGAAGATTGCCATATTGTTTCTACCCGGGTTACAGGGTATCTGGACAGGAGTATCTGTGTCAACAATAGAAGGGTCAATTGTACCTCCGGCAGTTCCTGAATAGAATGCACCTGCGTTGGGAGCGATGGCGGCAAATGTGCGACTGAGCTCGGGATCGCAGGCAATAACTCCACAGAATCCACCACCGTTGCTATGTCCAGTCGCGAAAATACGAGTGGAGTCAATGCAGAAGGTATCTTGCATATTGCGGACCAGCTGTTTGAGGAAGTCCCGGTCCCTTATCTGGTTGTTGGGGTTTGAAGCAGCAGCAGATGTACCATACGCCGGATTAGACTCGAAGCCTGCGGGGTCGCCAGCTCCTTGAACATACACAGCGATGGCGAACGGGTTTAAAATCCCATTATTCAGTCCAGTCTGGCTTTCTATGTTTGCCGCGGTACCACGGTTGCCATGGAACGCAAAGATAATAGGCGACGCTTTGTTGATGTCGTAGTATTGCGGGATGTGTACGAGGTAGGTTCTTGGAATTCCATCTGATGGTGTCATGCCGAATTGTACACTTGGTCCATTTGCGGTAATGTTGGAAGGTAACGCTTTGCCACATCCTCCACCAGTAGCCGTTACAGGAACGGCGTAGTTCGGGTTTGGCGGAACGAATCGTACGAGGGCTGCTTTGTTGGCGGCACTCACATATACCTCCGAGAATGAAGCCTTCATATAGCAATTGCCATTCTCGAAGACCGCGGCGGCGCAGCCGGCGAAAGCGTTGCACTTAAGCATACAATCATTTATGCTCGTTGCAGACACTAGACTCGCAAAACCACCAGGGTTTGTGTCGCGGCCACAGTAGACCTGGTATCTGACACCACATTGATCGGTGTATTCTCCGATGAGTCCAGCGCCGGAGTTAGCATTGTTGACACAAGATAGAGTGGTCAACGACGCTGGACTCGGTGCGCTTGTGCATGTTCCGGTCGACGCCGCGGCCGATGTTGTCGATGTCGCGCTGGAGGTCGTCGATGTTGCGCTGGAGATTGTCGATGACGGGGATGTGGAATCACTGGAGGGGAGCACCACGGGGCTGTCCGCTCGTACATAGACTGCCACCCAGCCAAGGTCGATTCGACGCACGGACGTCACTGATCGCTTGAGATAGCAAACCTTGTTGGCAACGTTGTACACCCCGGTTACGCAGCCAGAGAAGGCAGCGCACTCCAGCATGCAACCATTGATGCTGTTAATTCCCGCCACATCTTTCTCGGAATTAGGTTCAGAATCGGCGCCACAGTAGACTCGATATGTGATGCCACACGCATCGGTGAAGTCGCCAATAAGTCCTCTGCCTTTGTTGGCATCGTTATCACACGTCAGGTCGGGCGACGTCGGTACGCCTGTGCACGTTCCAGTCGATCCTGCGGCCGTGCTTGTCGTTAATGTGGAGGTTGAGGTCGAGGAAGAGGTCGAGACAGAGGTCGGTATAAAGCTAGAGCTGGAGCTGGAGCTGGATGCTGTCGAGCTGGAGACAACGGGAGGAGCTGCAACCCTCTTTGCAGCGAAGTTGGTATTTGGGGCATTTTGATCTGCGGTTGGGTTTGCCGATGTTCTGAAGTAGCACCTTGCGTTGATTGGGCCTGCATCTGTGTCCTTCGGCTCGGCGTTACCGCCGGCGTTGTAGGTGTATGAGTAGCCTGTGCAGGTGGTGCTCTGGGCACAGCGATTCAAGCATTCCGTCTCATTGAAAGCAGTGCTAGGAGACGCAGCAACAGCCGAAGAATCGCGTGAACAAGATACTGTGAACTGTACCCCTCCGGTGCCGGTGAAAATGGCGCCGTTGGATGCCGGACACTACGTTTTGTAAGTACCTTGCTTAGTATAGTTGACAGACCGTATCGCAACTTACCGGATTTGCCGGTGATCCGGAAATTAGCCTTGCGGCAGCATAATTGTTCGTGGTAGTGGTTGAAATGAAGTTCCCTGCTCCAGAGGGAGATAGCCTGTAAAAGCACCGACCGCTACCAGTGTTTTCCGCTGCGCGAAGTGTCAGCATCATTGGCTGCGAAGCAACGATAGTTTCGGCACATACGGGTACTAGCGACTGTCCCTTCGAACACGAAGCCAGAACATCCGGGTCTGTTTCTACAGCCTTTCCAGCATGCATATATACCTTGACCAGTCGTAGCTGTATCTTCGGATGAGACAACATCGAGTTGACTTGAGCACCGAACTTCCCAGACAGCGCCGGATCTGTCAGTATATCTACCGCCACCCGGAGTAGTGCTATTGGCGTTACAATTGGCGCTGGGGCTCCAAGTGTCGGGAGTCGCCTGCGCTGTCGCGGAATGGAAGGTTAAACTGAGAGACACGAGCGCAAGCCCAGCCCTCCAAAAGAGCGTCGAGAACCGCATTGTGGGACGGCCTGAACGAGTGACAATGGTATGATGGAGGAAGACTGCGATTGAGAGGAGCGAAGAGAAGGAGACATAGTGGACTGATACCTACGTGTTGCCGACGACCCGGCATTCGCAAGGCGTCAACACGCGATGCATTCCAGTGCTTCCATTCCAGCGGCACGAGCAGCAACACCCCGAGATGAAGGTAGCCGCTCGAGCCCGGCAGAGTATTGATGGAAGTTGTGCTTCACAGAATAATGGGATGATGGTGCTGTGATGATCCATGTTTTTCGCTCGAAGACTCATGGAAGTGTCGTCTGGAGTCTGAGACAGGAGGTGGGCAGCCGTGCCGTGCTCTCGTGAAGGCATTTGGCCGAAGTTCTTTCCTCTGTGTGCTGCTTCTCACACATCTATCCGTGGCGGCTCGTGCGCTCTGGTATGTAAGCTTGGAGATGAGTTGTGAGCTGGTCGGGAGAAGTGATGTTCTAGCCTTGCAAAACTTGATGTGGAGCGGACAGCCACGCTTATGTAACGCCAGCGGCAACGTGTAAGTTAACTTAGAGCAGCACAGAACCAACGACATCATTTCGCACAGCGCTCAACATGGACCTTCCTAGCATTCTCAGAGTTGCAGCAACATTCATACAGTGTTCCTGATTGCCATGATATCTGATGTACACGTCTGACCATTATGAACATACGAAAACGAAGCATACCTCTAATCCGTCCTGTAGGTATCGTATCAAAGTACGCGTTCCATGCATGCTCGACAGACCAAATGCAAAAAGCGGTGTTCCGTCCCAAGATTGAACCCAAGCACGCAAGCGACTCAATCGCTCCCGTGAAAGTAATCGGGACTGAAAGAAAAAGTCATCACTCTCAAGGCATCTCCTGCCAATCGTCCTCGACAAACAACTTCTCATACTCCTCGGCCTTCAACAAACCCGCACCCTTTGGCTTGGTCGGATTACTCTTGGCAGTCTTGCTACCCGCACCTTCGAGCTCTACCCGGGCCAGGTTTGCGTAGAAAGTCCCAACCTTTTCGTGCGCGTTCACCTTCCTCGGATCAAAGCGCAACACCTGCAAGCCTGCCATGCTCGTTGCACGCGAAAGTGCCACATATGCCTGACCCTTCTCGAAGACCTTGCCCAGGTCGACCTTGACACGCTCGAGTGTCTGGCCTTGCGCTTTGTGAATACTGAGTGCCCATGCGAGAATGAGCGGGACTTGGGAGCGCGATGCTTGGACTTCGCCGTTGGGTAACTCGACTTTCCAGCTCTCCGGTTGGCACAGTAAGTCGCGGGAAGTGCCGTCTGCGATTGCGAAACGCACAAGAGGGTACTTGCGCTGTGTCGTGATGTTGTCTGTCAGGCGTTTTCGTGCAAGTGCTTCCTTCGACATGGCAGCAGCCGGGGCTTGCGTACCAATAACGCCATCGGTGGCTTGCGAATAGGCTTCTTCGTTGATGCAGTACCTGTCAAATTCGCCTTCGTCCATGAAGCCGATCACGCGGCCAATAGAGCCGTTCACGAGGCTCTCGTCAATGTTCTTGATCAGCATGACTTGCGCGCCTTTCTTCAGTGTAATCGTCTCCGGGGCCATGCAGTTGGAAAGCAATTTGTCACGCTGGCCCTTGTCCACGATGGTGCCGCCGTCTCTAGCCTCGAACACTTCCACGTTACCCTGCAGGTTGACCAGCCGGCCTGCGTTGGCTTGCTCCACTTCTGATCTCAAGGCAAACAACTCGGTCGCATCGAGGTCGTCGTCAAAGTTCAAAGGTCGACTAAGACTTCTGAAGGTATTGATAGAGGATTGTGAAAGTCTACCCTCTCTCATTTCGTTGAGCATACCCGCGAAAACTGCGAAACTGTTAGCACACGACACTTGCCTCTTGGATAGTATGAAAGCGCTCAAACTCACCTGGGTCCTTCTGTCTGAAGACGTGATGCAATCCTATTGTATACTCGACAGACGTAGTCCATGTTGACGCGTCGAACGCAAATTGCGCAACTTTTCCCTTGTCAGGCACGGGAGGTAGCTGGAAGAAATCGCCGGTGATGACCAGCTGAATACCGCCGAAGGGGCGGCCGTTGTTGCGCAATTGCCTCGCAATGGACTCCAGCTTGTCGAAAAGCTCACCGTCGACCATGGAGACTTCATCCACGACCAACACCTTGGTCCTCATCCACCGATGGCGCGCCTTTTGGTTCTTCTTGATTTTTTTGACTAGCTCAGCAACTGGTTCCTTGCCGAGGCCGATACCAGCGAAGCTGTGGAGAGTGACACCACCAACGTTGCAAGCCGCGAGTCCGGTCGAAGCGGTGACCGCAATACGATCTGGCTCCCGGGCGTATTTCTTCCGCAGCGATGAGATGATCTCACGAAGTAAGACGGATTTACCGGTACCTGCAGAACCGGTAAAGAATACACTCTTCTTCTTCTCAACCACGAGATCCAGTACGTGTTGTTGCTCCTCGGACAAGAAAACGCGAGCCACCTGCTTCCGCTTTGTCTTTGCTTTCAGTATACTCTCGTCTGTACCCTCGTTCTTCTTTACAGCCTTCTTCACCTCCTCGCGATGTTTTTTCTGTTGGTCCTTTACAGCGCTGGCAGTGGTATTCCAGGGAAATTGAGACTTAGGGTTCATCTTGGACGCGGGTGTTGACATGCCTCTTGAGGTCGGCCTCATCGCGTCGTCAGTCGATTGATGTCGCGCAGCATTTGCAGCCTCTTTTTCATTCTCTTCAATCCAAGGCAGTGTCCTCCTCTTAACAGCTCTTGGCTCTGTGTGCGCGTTTTTCTGAGTTTGGTCGTTCTCTCCAGCATATGCGAATTGGCGGATGGTTGACGGATCTCGGGTTGGCTGGTAGTGTTCCGGTGGCGACGAAGACCACGGTAAAGGATTGCTACTCCCGGGCACCGCCTCTCTCGCGTTTGGCTCTACTGATCCATAGCCGGAATCCTGGTACCCGGTGCGTGCCTGCTGCTGTCTCGGAAGGGTAGGATAAACGACGGATTTCGGCATCGGTGCAGCCGTGGGAGCGTGTTTTGCCAGATTGGGATAAACCACATTCCCTTTTACTGTCGGTTCCTCTACATCCAGATCGATGTCGCTGTCAAACTCATCCTCGCCAAAGAGCTCCGCTTGCGGTATTTTCTTCGGCGACGGTCCTCCCAGCACAATCGGCCTATTCTGCGATCCAGCGTCTTCCTCGAACACATTGTCGAAGGCTTTGGTGAACCCGCTGGCTGTTCTCTTGATGCCGCCGTTTTGCCTCGGTGGTGGAGCTCTCATCTGGTTGATTGCCGACTGCGAGCTCGGACGGAGGGCATTCTGAAAGCCAGCGCTGATTGACTTAGGGGGTGGTGGCTGAGACGGTTGCGGTGCAGGTGGACTCGAGGAGAAAAGAGACTGGGATAGCGTTTTGCCGAGGATGGTCTGTTGCGACTTCTTCTCCTGCTCGTGTTTTTGGGCGGCCGCTTGTAACATGGCGGCGTGTGTGTATGTTCGTCTTGAGTCGGTGCGGAACTTGTTTCGAGTAGGAAGTGAGGCTCGCCCGCGCGGTCGTATGGTGTTTATGGGCAATGTCGCTGCCGAGGCGAGTCGCGCAGTTGCCTTGCCGAGTCGACGGCGGAGGGTCATACAGCGAACAAAATGAGAAGAGACGTGAGTGATGCACCTCCGAGACCGAAATTTACCAAGGGAGAACAGAAGAAGAGGGTGAAATGGCTGGCGACAGAGTGTGGATTGCTGTTCATCGGCGCAGAGGGGCAAACGCGACGTGACACGCGCGCTTGCCAAACACTTTGACTTCGAGCCCGCCTTGGCAAGATCAAATCAGACTTTAAGGAAGTTATGAATTTCTACACTTCACTTGACCAGTGCACATACATTTTGGAATGCAAAATGTTCATTGCCTATATCTAGTACTTGAGCACGTGGAGTGCTCTCCTCTCTTTTGCCCTCTCCTTTCTCAGTCGATAGGATGCAGCAACAGGTTGGTCACTCAGTCGATCTCTGGGTGCCCTGAGCAGGTCGTCCGCCACGAGTATCTTGGCCTTGTCAAGGATCTCCTCGCGTCTCAAGATCACGCCTTCATTGCGGACAGCTCGTCGCAGTATTCCCTTCTCCGAAATTAGGTGTACCTCCAACACCCCGGTCGGCAGGTCGTATTCCACCATTGAGCCTCTGAAGTGTCGCCACACCCACAGGACTCGCGGAACCATTCGAAGAGCAAGGCTATGGTCCTGGTGCCAGCTACCGCGGTGCCAGCCCTGTAAGGATCTGAAGAACAGCCGCATCCAAGCTTTCTTCCATCGGAGGTTCCTAGCAACGGCCACCGTCATCTCCTCCCATTGCCGGCGTGCCACAGCTACAGGCTTCTCTGGTCTGCAGCCGTCCTGTTGCTGCTTCACGCAGCGCTCCAAGGTCGCCCATGCTTCCTTTCTAGCATGTCTTATCGCCGTGTCTATCTCCTCCGCTTTGGCCATCTTGGCAAGGCCCTCTATGGGCGACCTGCGTATCAGCAAATTCCGAATCAGGTGATTGTACATGCTGATGGTTGGTTGAACAAAGTATGGAGCACCTGTCATCGTCTCCCACAGTTTCGATGGCGAGAGGAACGGTAGTTGGCCCGTTTTCCTGTCGCCGCGAGCGTTGGTGCCACCGCGGAAGCTTGACAGCACGTAGGTCCATTCGAACAAAATCTCCCACGTTTCTGTGGTAATAGGTATTTCATATTCGCGCGACATATGGTCGACCAGCCGCAGGGCTGTTGGTATGTTGTTGTTGATGGCAAAGGCGTGCGCCAGGGCGGTTAGCAGCTTGGTTGTAGGATATTGCGGATTGTCCCTCGCCAGTTCCTTTGGTTTCGGCACCTCTTCATCACCAAGGTTGGCTTGCATCAAACTGCTGACACTGACATTCCAGGTGATTTTCAAGATCGATTCGACGGTATCCATTTCGCCTTCTCTTGCGGCAGCAGTTATGATTTCGCGGTAGGTCTCTTCGTTGGCCTTAATACCGTTCTTGAGCATGGCATTCAAGATGACCATCGATCGGTCCTTGATGCCCATGGGTGAGCCAACGGAATAGTTAAAGTACGGCAAATCTCCTCTTCTGGCTTTCCTCTTAAGCATGTAATGGTCGATAACGCGGTCGTGATGCCTAGTAGATGGGTTGCTGTGTCCATTCCAAACGAAAGCCGAAAGGTATGCGTTGAACAAGGAGATATCAGGCACGACACCATCTTGCTGCATATACTCCCACAGTTGTGTCGCCAGATTGAGTTGACCTAGATCTCTGGCAGATCTGAGTAAGATAAGGTACTGATCCGCTGTCAACTGACGTCCAGTTCGTCTTCTGATCATCGCAACCTCTTGCAACATCAGACCGTGGTCGGACATGAGCTGTTCTTGGGGGATCATGCGAGTCAGCCAGACTGAGTGTTCACTGGTATTCTTGTACACATCGGATAGATTCTGAATGTTCCGTCGAGCTTCCAGAACTTGCAAGACTTCTGTAAAGGTCGCTTCCGGAATGTTGTAGATGAAGTCAAAGTCCAGGCGATGTTGTGCTGTGTACAGGCACCGTGCAACTGTGTCCTGGTCATTCTCTTCAAGGCCTACAGGTAGTTGAGTGACGTAGTTGACGTTGAGTAGCGATTCATCGTGACGAGTGCCTTGGTTTGGAGAGTCTTCCGCGTAGACATTACTTCTCGGAAATTGAACTTCATTCCAAGGATTCCATTTTCTCCCTTTTCCGTCTCGATATAACTTTCTCGAAGCGTGGTTCTTGCCAAGAGCCTTTGGGTAGTTCTTCCGCTGCTCCGCCTCTTCACATGTGCTTTCGTCGAACACATCGTCCCCTGTCAGTCCCCCGGCTGACGCGTGGGCGTCGTCCGTACTTAGCGGTTCTGTGCTCGTGCTCGCATCAATTGTTCCACGGCCAGTCAATCCCCAAGGTGGATCTTGACTAAATCTCGTGCTCGCAATCTCTTCCTGGATCTTGTCAGAGTGTGAGGTCTCCTCCCAGTACTCATCTTCTGACATCTGAGACAACGCCAGTTCAGCGGGTGCCGCCTTTGGAGACGAATGGTCATGTATACTTTCGGCATCTTCGTGAATTTTTTCAGGGCGCGACGTCTCCTCCCAGTACACGTCTTCTGACATCAGAGAAAGGGCCAGTTCAGCGGGTCCCGACTTTGGAGTCGAATGATCATGTATACTCTCAGCCTCTTCCTCCAGCTCGTCAGGAAACCAGCCTCTGCTCCGGATAGAGCTGATTGCCTTCTTTTGGAAATCCAGCTCCTGCTGTTCCTCTTCCGCAAGCTCCTCCCAATCCCGCTGCTGGAGCTTCTGTTGTTTCAGCTCTACGCACCTCTGTCTTTGCTCTTTCGTGAGCTCCGACCGTTTGTCCTCTTCTTCCTTTGACTCTCTCTTGATCCCGAAAGCTTTACCTTCCGACCCGCCATCATCGCTGAGTTTCCACCACGAGGCGAACCTTATTTGCTGCCGCTCAACAGGCACGTGTTTCTTGCTGCCCCACCTGAGCACCGACAACGACGCAGCCCGCGACTCGGCCAGCCCGAGCCGTGCGAAAGAGAGCCTCATCTGCCCAGTCGTTCCCGCATGACCAAAAGCACTGCTCTCTTGATAATGGCTGCCTCGCTTCCGAATTGATAGATAAATCCAGCCGTGTGAGGGTCTTGACAGGCTCGGCGCTAGGATGTTAGTGGTATGGGGAAGGGTGGAGTGATCGTCTGAAGCTAAATGTGTGAAGAGTCAGTGTCACGCACGTGCTTAACGCCTCGGTCGCGCAGACTTCCAGCCATCCATAGCGGAAGTACAATCACGTGATTCCATCAGTAGCCTCGCGGTTAGTCCCGTCGACTAGCCCGCCAGACGAACGACCAACATCCAACGTCAGTACCTAATTTACCTGCATACCGAAGATGGCTTCGCCCGAAGTGGAAGATCCCAGCGCCGGCGCCAACCCGGTCAATGAGCCGCTCGACCTGGTCCGCCTGTCGCTGAACGAGGTGGTGTTTGTGAAGCTGAGAGGAGACCGCGAACTGCAAGGAAGGCTACACGTGCGTACAACAGGCAGGAAGAACGTCAGGATGTGGGAACAAGGGCTGACTGGATCGCTGTAGGCATACGACAGCCATTGCAACCTGGTACTCGGCGAGGTGGAGGAGACGATCTACACAGTTGACGAAGAAGAAGAGGGCGGCAATGGCGAGGTGCGGACGGTGAAGAAGCAGAGCGAAATGCTGTTTGTGCGAGGTATGTGGAACTGAGGAAAAATACAGCTGGAATTCTGGAAAGGCTGATGTTTGGACGCAGGCGATTCGGTCGTCCTCATTTCGCCGCAGCAATGAACCAAGCCTGGCCCGGAACAGTCAGGAACACAGATCAGGATTGTGGAAAGCGATTCACCAACATCGGAGGAAACGAGCAAAAATCGGGCTGACATATGGTGATACGCTGTGCAATGAAGCGCTAGCCAAAGCGCGGAATGAGGGATGAATACCGGAGGCCAGGGTTGAAAAAGGCCAATGATTTTCTTTGAATACTTCATAAGTATTACTGCCGAATAGAAGAGCCACATGCGTGATTCAATCACGATGAGCTTTATTTGCAAGTACGTGTTCATCTGGAGTTTTCCAATCAGGTACTATGTAATGATGGCGTTGACTCGAAGTACCCAACGCTTAGATCAGTCAACGTATTTCCATTGCATCACCACTTCTCTATTACTGCTATATGTATCCTCCGTCACACCGGTGCTGTACTTGTAACATTTAGGCAATCTCCCACTTGGCGACCCCGCCATATGCCCTTGCCACCCTATCCTTCCGCTGCGTGTATTCTTGCAGTGTCAGACCTCTCCCATCTCTATTATCAAACTTCGTAACAGTGTAGATCTGCGCTTTCTGGCCAGGACGTCCCAGGTCAGCCGTAGGCACATCACACCACCATACACCATCACCTTGTTGGAAGGGAATACCATTGCGGTTTGAGCCCTCCAGAGCTTCAAGGTTCAGTATGTAAATGTAGTACTGCCCGCGTCCGGAGCGCACAGGGTCCCAGTGCGGACAGATCTTCTGGAACATGAAACGTGTAGTGGGGCCTTGTTGGGAGAGAATAATAGGGTTGGCTGTCGGTCGGACGGAGGCTTCTGAAATACCTTCCTCGTTCACGTATCCACTGAAAACTTTGGCCTCCGTGCCCGTCTTGGTTCCGCGTACATATTCTTCGTATGGCAGTATACGGCCATCTTCACGGAGTTGTTTGCTGTTGTCGGTTGGATAATGCGAACGGCCAAAGTCAACGTTTGACTGTGTGAAATGATGTGGTGCGAAACGCTTGGTAAATGTCTGGCGGGGAACGTCGGTGCTACCAGCTCCCCAGCATGGGTCAATGAGTTTCCATTCGCCTCCGTCGATACGGCAGGCATTCCAGGCGTGAGTTGATTTGAACGGTGGGATAGCTTCGCCATGCTGGATCTGCCTGTGGCCGCCGCCCTTGCTGGCACCAGAGATGACGATAACTTCAAGACCAGCTTTGATACCCAAAGCAGCAAACAGACCAGCGTAGCCTTCGCAAACCGCCAAACCTGAAGCTATTGTCGATTGTGGTGTGGATGGCTTGACAGCGTTGTTGCATAGCGCTATGACATCGTAAGCGACATTGTGGTGTAACCACGTGAAGATAGCGCGCGCCTTGTCTGTCAAGCTAGGGAAAGGTGATGTGAGCTGGTGAGCCAGCCAGCCAATATCGGTTGAGGGTATAGACTCGCGAGGGAACCGTGCAGCATGATTGTCTGGGCCAGAGAAATCGCGGCAGTGAAGACACGAGCCTACCCCGCCACTCTGCTGAGGTTCAGGAGCGCCGTTAGTTGTTGGCTTGAATGCTTGTAGAGCTGCAAGATCCGGTCTTGAAGCAATAGGAACCGGTGGAGGTACACCCTCGATTGCCGGCACTGAACTTGGTCGTTCAGCGGGGACATTGGGCTCTTGTTTGGGCTGCGATGGATTGCCGAAGCCCATTGTAAGTGCAGACTTCCTCGGCGGAGGTGGAGCTTGCACTCTCCTTGCGGGTAGCTCATCATGTGCCTCTTCAGACACCGGCGTCGCTTGCTCCTGCCTGACGCTGGTCCTCGCGGGCAGTGTAGGTCTTCCGGGCACTTGGGGTCTGCTAGGAACGTTGGGAGCACTGGTCTTCCTGAATGCACTGGTGAGAGAGCTCGAGGTAGATTTTCCAGGCCGTATGGAATTGTATTTCTGCTCATGCGCCTGGACTTCCTCTTTCGTCCGCTTCGGCGGCAGAGGGGGCAAAGCAGCTGGATTGAATTCAGGTGCCCGGACGGCATACCTTTCCGACCGCGAAGTCATCGATGTTCCATTAGATCTCATGGATACCGACGAGTGCGTGGTTGCCATTGAGCTTACAGAGTCATTCGAAGCCTTTCGGCTCAGGGTCATCTCGGACGGCCGCCTTGGCGGCAGTGCGGGTGAGGTCGCAGTCGGTGTACGAGCTGGCAGTGGGGGGCCTAGCGATGATTGGGAGGACTGTGTGGGAGTTCTTGCAGGTAGAGCAGGTCTCGAGATTCCGTCCATGCCATTTGCCGATGCTTTGTCTGGGTGGAATTCATTGGGTTGGTTGCCGATTCCACCGTTGCCGACATGATCACCATGATCGGCAAGGGGAGGATTGTTGGTTGATGCAGGCCTATTGTAGGCTGCTGGTCTAGCAGGAGGGGGAGGCGGTGGCGGTCTTGCCTTTCCTGCTACGCCATTTGGTTTCGGTGCCGGGGCCGGAGACTGATGAGGTTGGCCGACTTGAGAGATTTTCAGGCGGGCAATTCGCTCAGCAATCGATTGCGGTTGGGGCTCTTCGTCTGCCATGCTGATGTTCTATTGAGGGGTGTCTCAATTCACGCGATGTATTAGGCGTGCCTTGGTGGTATTCTTCGGTCCTCGGGTTGAGGCAGCGAAAGGGGAAAGAGGGTATTGATGACAGCGCAATTCACACTGTAGTGATGTGTGAACCTCAGGGACGAGAGATCTGGTGCGAGTGTGAGTGGCGAATGTTTGCTGTTGGTTAGAAGAGGAGGAAGGCCTTATAATTAGAAACCTGGAAGGATGCGCTGTGACAAGTCACTGCCGAGCCGGAAGGCTTGTTTCGACACACCGGTTGAGGAGTAACTAGAAGTACTTACTGTACCCAACCCAACCAAGTCTCCGTGATACCTGAGGCGACGACACATGAGAGAGAGGGCTGCATGATGTATGTCGTCTGATTTGGCTCATGGTTCCTAGGTGAGTAGGTAGGTAGTATGGATATCTACATGCAGGAGGTACGTGTACGTGTATGCGCCCGGTCCAAGGGTCGGGGAATCTGTGCTTGTCCAACCCTTAACCCTACCAACCCCAACTTTCAATATCACGGATAACACTCGCCTCGAGAATACCACTACAACATTACAACAACGACAAGGTAACAAGTCAAATATGGCATGTCAGGCCGTCTTGAAACTGGAGATTGTCGTGTGTGCTTTAAATTGGCTCCCGTGTTCAACGAACACATGTTAATACACTCGGTAGCCCACAACTCAAAGACGTTGTGATTGTGTACAGCACAGTTCATGCATCCCTTATTAATTGAGCATGTCAACCTCATCCAACCACAACACGATCGTCCATCCAGTAAAGAATAGCATAACCGTAATCCAACGGGCACTCGTGCTCAGGTGCTTACCCAGGCCATTTATGAATATGCACATTCTTCCAACTCCGACCCGATATCATCAATAGACAATACACATTATCATCGAACGTTGATCACAAGACAAGACACGTGCCAAATTCATCTCAATGCCACGCTCCCGGTGGTCTGCCATTGATCCAAAGATACCGACTGACGCTACTGATACGAACACAAGCTCAAGAAATCGACAGACGAGTGATGTTGAAAGTCAGCCAGCCGCCCAGCCGCCCAGTCCGTTTTCTTTTTTTGTCTTTCGCGAGTCCATCGCCTTCTTCCTTTCTGCCGATCCTGGTCTATTTCCCGAACACTTCCCACCCCATTCCGTCCCATTCCTCCCCTGATCTTTCCTTCCAAGCTTGCCCAAACAAAGAGGAGACGATGTAGGCTCTCGAGCGTCCGTCTTCGTGCTTGCTTGCTCCTCTCCTTGCTCACTTTGTTCCCACTCTTTCTTCCCATGCTTCAAAATCAAACGCGCAGATAGACGACACAAGAAGAGATGTGATGTGATGTGATGTGATGATGGATGAATGAATGAATGAAGGAATGCAAGGGAGGAAAAGTAATAGTAAAGGAGAAGGAAAGTATGAAAGTCGTTGAAATCGTTTCCGGAACTTCGGTGTTCTACTCTCCCAAGAACGCCCCCCTTGGACCGACAAAGGATTGGTCACGAGTAGGGTCCCAAGAGGATCCCTGTCTCGCGTGCTAATGTTTTTCCGAGGGTTTTGTTTTGTTTTTTATTTTTTGTTTTCCATGCCCAATAACTCAGCGTTTCCTCTTCTTCGATTTGTCCACCGGCGCCGGAGCAAGGAAGTAGCCGCCATTTGGCATGCCTTGTCCACCACCACCACTACCGCCTCCAGAAGCTGCGATAGACATGGGCGGAACCGAGTCCTCCGGCTCAACAAAACCCTCCTCGCCGCGCTTGACCGGGACACCCATGTGACGTCCATACCTGCCCTTGCGACCGTTACCCTCGTCCTCACTGATACAGCCCTCAATGCCAATCCCGGCGTCCTTGCAGCGACCGCAAGGTCGTTGGCGGTCACAACCCTTCTTGCTCTTGCGGCAGCGCTGGCAGCGCGGCTTCGAAGAAAGATCTTCCTCATCAGTGCCGAGAGCATGCTGGAAGTTGATTGTCGAGGCAGCCGAAGTCTTACGCGACTGTGATGGCAGGGACGCTGGTGACATCGGAATCTTGGACTGTGAGTTGGAGTGAGAGTGCGAATGGGAGTGCGAATGAGAGTGCGAATGAGAGTGACCCAAAGGCTGCTTGGTCTTCGGCTTAGCCATTGAAGACGTGCGCGGCTTCGCAGACTTGAGCGCGGCGGGCATGGTGGAGCGCGGTCTCGGGACTGCGGACTTGTTTGGTCGGCGCTGGCCATCGATATCAGGCATGACCTCGTCGCTGTCTCCCTTGAAGGAACCATCGCGCTTGTCGTCGTACTCGCCAGTCGTGTCATCGCTGCCGGGCTCATGCATGCGCTGCTTCTTGCGATTAGGGCCGACTTCATGTTTTGGCCAGCTTGGCACAGCGGGTAGACCGCTCGGCTCTTCGTCTACATCTTCGTTCTCCTCGTCAGATGAGGGAGCCTCTGCCTTGCCGCTGAGTGCATCATCAAGAGTAGATGTCGATGTACGACCGTGCGAGAAGTTGGATGCATCACCCAAGCGCATTAACTGCAGCGCGACATCCTCGTCCGAGATGACACTGTTGTTCGTGGGATCAGGGGTCGGAAGAATGCCGTCGCCAGAGAGACGAGGCGCAGGGAACACAGTGTTGCTTGGGCGCCCGCCCCGCAGTTGTCGCGGAGGCTGCGCATAAGACCCATGGCTCATTGCGGACATACCATTCTGCTGATAGTGACCGCTGCCATGGCTTTGCGGCGAAGGCAACGGCTGCGCATAGGAAAAGGTCTGCTGATTGTTCGGATACGCGTACGGCGTCACAGCAGGACCGTTGCGCCTTTGCGGCGACACGGAAGAGATGGACGTGGTCATGGGGACCTGTGGCGGTACGAACAAAGGCAGTTCCTGAATAGTGTTAGAACCCAGGATTCAGTAAAATTGCGCACACATGCGCTTACCGAGCTTTCGAATGCGCGCTGTCTTCTGCCACCTTCGACGATGTTGTTGACGCTGATTTCAGCGTTGACTTGCTCAGTACGCGATCTGCGAGAACTAGTCACAGATCCGTTTGCGCCGTCGTCACTGCTATATCCGTCTGCATCGTCATGGACGCCGATGTCCTTGCTCTTTGACTTTGGGCGACCATTTCTCGCCGGCGCAGCAGAAACGCTGCGTGGGGCATACTCGGAGTGAGGGGATCGACTTCGCATAGCGCTCCTGGCAGCTGTACGGGAAGGTGAGTGCACACCACCGTGATGCGGCGCCCGCATTTCGATAGGAGCGCCTAGTGTGGGCTTCGATGGCGAAGTGGTATAAGCTCGCTCGTTGTGTGAGCTGGGGGGCTGCGCAACAGTCCTGACGTAAACGACCATGTCGTTCTCAAAGTTGTCGAAAGCGGCGATGATGCTGATGCCCTCCCCATTTTCGAAGCTGACTCCGTACTCGTACAAACCATAGAAATTTTTGACGGTCGTAATGATCGAGTCTGCAGTGTCATGAGGCGAGATCATGACCCTCATGGGCAAGCGCGCTTGTATGCGAGGGTCTTCTGGGTCGATCAGTTGAAATACAACGTGTTTCTGCTCTTTCTTAGTGGGCGAAGGCCTTGCATATGCAGAGCCCGCCATAGAGCCGGTGCTGTCACGAGCGTGACGATTATGGTTGGCACCGTGGGAGCTGGCATTGGATTGGGCGTCCCAAGAGTGTCCACTATAGCGTGTGTTGTTGTGCTGCGATTGCCTTCGACTGTCCGTGGGACCCTGAGCCTCGGTGGGCATGATTTTGGAATAGTCCATGTTTCCAGCTCTTTCTCTTCTCTTCTCGCAATGCAACGATATTCAGCACTTGTTGCTTGGTCTTGGAAGGTAGTTGGGTAGGATGGGCGGTGAAATCGACTCGTGACAGAAGTCGGCGCAAGAGGACTCTGCACCGGCAAGGAGGATGGCGACGAAGTGTAGCTGGCGCTGGAAGGGATGAAGTCAGTCTTTGCGCTCAAACTGCGTCGCGTTGATGTCGAGGATTGATCGCGGGCTCGAGCGGATTGTGCGTGGAAGGGAGAGAGTCATTGTGGAGGTCGTCGCCGCTTGTCTGGCTCACCGCAGGGAGGAGGCGACAGGAAGGTCACAATGTCGATATGAGTATGGTTTTGATGCTCACCTAGGATCGCCTGGAGGTCGGTGGTACGCCTGATGAGCGACAAGTCGCTGTGATACAGGAGAGGCGCTACCTCACCGTCGCCTTCCGGGGCTCTGGAGCGCGGTAGAAGAGGAGCGAACGAGAGGGAAGAAGGGCAGTATTCCAATTTCGCTCGAACGAACGAGCAGATCGTGAGAGACAGGCAAGAATGGATGGATGAAACAGCACACTGTGCAATTGTCAGAACCCGGAGACAGTGTTCTGGAAGTGGTGTGGTGGAGGAAGTCGGTGGTACCATGCCGGAAGCGTTAGGTAGTAGGTGACAAGCGGTGCGGGCACCTTGATCTTAGCGGTCATGGGCCACGCAAAACCAGCGCCAAAAGCGACAACTACGACTAGATACACGACAGTATCCCTAACCGCGACTCAAATCTACATTGTGTGAAGATGTTCAATCAATTCATACACGTGATGGTAGCCATGAAGACCCGCCCTCCAAGTCCTCTGTGCCTTGGCCGCGCATGTATAAGGGTACTGTACTTGAATCGAGACGAACAGTGTGAGCATATTATTATTCAGACTGGACTGGATTGCGCGCACACATGGGACTGGAGGCATGCTCTCGAGACTCGCCGTGAGGCACACAAGACTCAAGTCCCCAGCGGTGCATGTCGCATACGGCGGGAGGTCTCCCATTTGCCCAGGTACAGGTGAGCGCCATCAGAGTGCGATTACGCATGTTTCGGCGCTCAACGCACGCCGCCCTCAGGGCCCGCTCGTTCTGTGATCATTGGCGCGGCGAACACGCCGGCGAGAGAGAAGTAGGCAGTGGGCCCTGATGCAGCTTAGAAAAGGCTCTGGCCGCCAGCTGCAGCATCATCAGAGGTGGACAACAAAAGCGCTTCGGAAGAGGTCATGCGCGCGAATCAGAGTAGGGCGTGTGCCCGCTCCACCCCAGCCTGCGGATCGTACTTGGCTGTTTGGCTGTGTGTCACTTGCTCGAGCACCATGTAGTCGTGCTGCCTTTATCGTCGCAACAGCGCCATGCTCGCTCAAAGACGCAACACTGCAGGAATCGCCCGGACGACGCCTTTGGATGGATGCTGCTTGCTGCGTTGTTTGTTGTACCACCACGGGCATCGCTTTGAGTTCAGACTGTGGGCGCCGGTGGCCTCTCCCCCGCGTGGACAAATGCGATCGATGCAAGGAGAAAAGGCTGCGTTGGTGCTGATGGGCCCAGGCCTGCGTATCAGTCAATGCAGAACACGCGAAAGCAATCTGACAAGATACCATGGTGCGACGAGCAAAGCCTCGTAGCATCCATGGATTGATGGAGGCCACCGTCTTCAGGCTCCTCACGTACTTATGCGCCGGATGACAGTGACGGCGGCAACCTGCTCCTCCAGGTCTCTGCTTTTATGTAACATTCGCGTACGGGCAGTTAGGGTCGCGCAGCCTAATAAATGCCTGCCACCGGTGCTATGGATAGTCGCCGGCGTTGCCATCCGAAATATCGCTGGCATGTTGATAGCTATGCACGAAACAACGACCCGCACCGCTTGGCATGCAACACAGTGGTAAGTGGGCAGCTCAGCAAAATCGCAACTCTGAGAGACTGGCAGCACGTTGCAGAGAGGCACCATCAACTTCCGTCAACTCCATAATATGATTGCCCACGATCCAGGCCGGGAATGCGCCATGTCATTCCCACTAGGCCGAGTTTCAGCTGTGAGAAGCGGGAACGAGGCGATTGGAAGCCCAGCGGTCGAAGCCAGCGCATCGCATCATCATCAGACGTCGCAGACCCAAGTGACGTTTGAGCGATGGATTGGGCTCCAGTAGTCCAGGCGATCCAGGTAATAAAATCCAACAGAGAAGAGAGTCGAGAGCCACGATGCGGAGGGAGTGACAAATCTGCGGGATGTCACGTGTGGTCGTGCCTTTGTGGTGCAATTATAAGTGCACCATGGCGGGTTGACTGGCGGGGTAGGCGCTAAGATGAGTGAAGCCGATGAGCGTGCAGACTCAGTCACGGACGCACGCTCTAGATGAGATAGCGGATCCAGCAGCTGTCGCAAGTCTCCAGCCATGTTGCCGAATGCTCCCTCCACTTTGTACAAGAATGCCTCGACTGGCGAGCATGTTATCGCAATGTCACCGAGTTGTTGACCTGGCCTGAAGACGTGTTCGAAACAATTGACGCGCCGCTATGACGTGGTGTGTACGGCGGGAGGAACGGGCCTGGGCCAATATGCGCTGCCAATAATAACACCTGCATCGCTATCGTCTTTCCGCATGCGCATGCGCCATGTCTCATGGCAAACACTCGTCTGGCAACGGCTTGCAGAACGTTGTATAGCGGGCGCAATTCATAAGAGAGATGATCCTGATAGAAGTCATGCCTGCCCGACGTCGCCGTTGACTGCAAAGTGCGCTGCGGAAATTTCGTGGTCGACCAGACCGCTCTTTCAGACTGCCATCCATGATTTGAGGAAGATTGGAGTGCGATCGCGCAATGCACGGGCGCTCAGCCTCACTAGTAACTCACTCCTAGCAGCGATCATGTCTGTGAAACTGAATGGCAGACCAGAGAGAGAGAAAAGGAGAGAGAGACGTCAAGAGTCGCAGCGTTCTTACGAAAGACCATATAGCACGATACGATAGAGGCGCGATGGCAGCAGCCAGTCGAGAGTGGACAGGGCCGTTGGGAGATGCGCAATTCTGAAGATGCGACAGTAGGTACTAAGGTACCTTAATTACTATGTGGCACTCAAGCTTAGGCTTCATCTTCATCCGACGTTGGCTAACTCGCGGGATCGGCGCGGCGGCCGGGACTGGCCGATTGGTCGTCCGCACCTGATATGTTTTGACGGTTGTTTACTGTACCTTGTACATTTGAGCAACCGCTTCGCTCTCTCCAACCATCTTACACATCAACGACATCCGACATCCCAGCAGCGATACCTTACCTCCGCCGGACTCGACTCACCCTCAACCACCCGACGCCGACTACATGTGCAGTATCCGACAGTGACCTCGCCAAACACGCGCCTCCCTCTCGCCTAGCTCCACCGGGCACGCCAGGCGCATCGCGTGTGCACCTCACCGCACCCGGTACACTCGTCCTCTTTTCAACGCCGTAACGCACACAGGATCACTTGAGCCACCATGGACGCAAAGGTACACACAATCTCCCCTTCTTGTTTTTGCGCAACGTGACTTGCAGCGGCAGCGGCAGAAACAGCAGTGAAGTGAAGTGAGGTGAAGTGAAGCGAGAATGGCAGCATTATGTACAGTCGTGCCTCATGGCAGCGCGGCATACTCGAATACAGCAAACCACCGGCATCGTCTCTCTCACGGCACGAGCCTGCTGGCACTGAACTACAGTCACACGTGCGGCTCACAACAGCCTCCGTCATGCACCACCGTCGACACGTCACAGCTAGCAGCTCACTCCAATCCCAATCCCAACCCCAAGCTTCATCCTCCACCATTGACCATGACTCTAACCGCACCTCGTAGCCACTCCGCGCTCGCGCCATCCGCGTCCACGACGAGAACATGGTTCCGCCGGTTGCCAACGGCGCCGTCAAGACCCTTCACCAGCGTACCAAGTCTGTCCCTGCCTTCTCAACCCTCTACCAGGCCGACGCCGTCAAGGCTGCGAACAAGAAGGTGCTCGGAGACGCGAACACCAACGTCAAGATCACACAGCCCGCCAAGGACGACTCCGCTCTTGACAAGAAGATTCTGAAGCCGACCGCTGCCTTTGCGCGCCCGGCTACGCGCCCTTTGACGACTAAGAGCGTCTCTGCGCAAGCAGTGCCCACTGGTTTAACCTCCAACAGCAGTACCTCAATCACATCCAAGCCACAAAGTCTGTCTCAGATCTCAGAGGGTTCCACTGAGCCGCCGAAGAAGTTGATCATTAAGAAGAGTACCAAGGTTCTCAGGACGGCCGATCCGGTATCCCAGTCCGAAGTCGAACTCAGGAAGCCAACTTCTATCCTGCCGTCGCAGCAGTCAGACCAGGGCGGCGTCGCCCTTCCTCGCCAAGAGGTTCGCAAGACAGAGACCGTGCCTCTGCGTGAGGAGCCTGCATCTCGTCCCACTCACACCGGCATCCCCGCTGGCTTTTCATCGCCTGAGGAGTACATGTTGTACCTCGAGGCTCACGCCAAGCAGCCGCACGGCTCAGAGGCACACTTCGACCGTGCCGTCAGTGTCCTCCCTTCCAATGCCGTCTCTACTGAGCAGTACTACGAGGAAGAGGACGATGACTACTACTATGAAGACGGCTACACCACCGGCAGATCCTTTGCTTTCCATGGCGACAGCACTGGTGTCACCACCGTCCTTGCACCTCGCCTGTCTGACAACATCTTGAATGAGCTCGAGCGCGCCCGTCTCCACGTCGAGGCCACCCGCACACCCGAAGACGTCGAGGACGAGCAGTGGGATACCTCCATGGTGGCCGAGTACGGTGACGAGATCTTCGGCTACATGAAGAAACTTGAGCAGAAGTTGATGCCGAATCCTCGCTACATGGACCAGCAGCAAGAGATCCAGTGGTCCATGCGCGCTGTCCTCGTCGACTGGGTCGTTCAGGTCCACCAGCGTTTCAGCCTGCTTCCGGAGACTCTCTTCTTGACCGTCAACTATATCGACCGCTTCCTGTCCTGCAAGATAGTATCTTTGGCCAAGTTGCAGCTCGTCGGAGCCACTGCGCTCTTCGTTGCCGCCAAGTATGAGGAGGTTAACTGCCCCACCATCCAAGAGATCATCTACATGGTCGACGGCGGCTACTCTGTGGATGAGTTGCTGAAGGCTGAGCGCTTCATGCTCAGCATGCTCCAGTTCGAGCTTGGCTGGCCCGGGCCCATGAGCTTCCTCCGTCGCATCAGCAAGGCTGACGACTATGACCTGGAGACTAGGACTCTGGCCAAGTATTTCCTGGAGATCACCATCATGGACGAGCGCATGGTCGGATGTGCACCGAGCTACACCGCCGCCGCAGCCCACTGCATGGCCCGCATGATGCTGGGCAAGGGCGAGTGGAGTGTCCCCCACGTTCACTTCTCGGGGTACACGTATGTCCAGATCAGTGTACTCTTGCAGGTCATTCTCGAGTGCTGCGAGAACCCGCGCAAGCACCACAGCGCCGTGTTTGAGAAGTATGCCGACAAGCGTTACAAGCGTGCATCCACGTACGTCGAGACGCAGATGCTCCGCGGCTTCGCGCTGCCCAGGGCTACCAGACGCAGCCTGACGGGTGCTGTCGATAGCGGAAACGTTGTCGACAACGGTGTTATCGCTGTAAAGTAAGACATGCCAGTCTCGGGCTACTCTCACAAGGCAGCCATCGAGCACTCAACACCCCGCCGAAGTTTCGGCAAATCACTCGTTTCTCTATTGCATGCTCGTCTTGATTGCATCACTAGCATTGGTCAGCTCCGACAAGTTCGTTGGAGAACAAAACAAAGGATCGTTGGACAATCGCTCGACGCCTTGGCTAGCTCGAGTAATTGAACGAGCGAGAGCACAAGGGAAGCGAGTAACTGTACGATGAGACGACCAAAAACCACACGAAGGAATGAGCACTTAATAATACCCGGCGCTTGTCCACGGCACATGGTCTACCACCCTGATCACCCTTGGGCATTGGACGATCAGCTGGACCTTAGCCACCACCATCACACTCTCGTAATTTCCCCTTTTCTTCCCCTTTCCCTCGTGGCCACAGCCGCCGGGGCAGCATCAGCATCAGCATGGAGCTATCGGCGTCGTTTATCATGGGGTTCCCTTTTTGCATGTGCTTTGGAAGGTCGGACCGCTTTTTGCGTACTTGAGTGAACAGGAGATCGGACGGCGTTCTAATTTGAACACCTCTCTTGCGCCTTCACGGTGCATCACCGAAGGGAGTGACTTGGACTTTCTTTCCCGACTTGTTTCCCTTTGCTTGCAAAGGGTCATTGGAAAGATGACTCAGGCTTCCTTCTGGATCGGCACGGAGCATGCGTTTGCTTTTTTACTCAAAACAGTAGAGTTAACTATCAGCTTGGAATTGAAATCAGTACAAAATCATCTCGTTGAATGTTTACATGTTTGCAAGTGAGACAAGCGAGCTTCTCCGAGATGACTTACCGACGGAACTGTCGACACGGAATCGACCTGCCATGGCCAACTCATACAGTCGTGTTGAGAACACAGGTGCTGGAGAAGTGCTGGTTGCGACGCGTGTTCGTACGTCTGTGTTGCCGTGTACAAAGAGAAGAGTACTAATACTGTTGCAGGCACACAATGCGGCAGAGAAAACACAGGGACCACGCGGATCTGAAGTCTTCATGCGGATCGTTTCGGAGAATAAAAAAGCTACCACGTCTTGCGCGCACGGAACTCGTCTCGTTCAAGATCAATCACAGCATGTGGCATGTGACGACCAGATATAGACAATACAGGCGTGCATTGCATGTCTACCGAGAGATGCTAGCTCGCTGCTTCGGCTTTGGAAGGAGAGAGATGGACTCCGGACTCGCCCCACTCTTCTCACCGCGACACCGAAAGGCCGAGTCTTTTGTTTGTATTCTTTCCATCCCAGCCTTAGGATCGTCGTGATATCCGCCATCGACCGCGAGAATCAAGACTAATGCCTGGCTGCAATTTCCCTCTCTTTGCCAATGTGAATTGTTGAGCTGGCAATAATGTTGCCAATGCAACTGTCATCTGGTGTCCCGTCTGGACGCACCGGTCGTCCAAGATCGCAAGTCGTCTCATCACAGGTCAGCCAACGTTACATACTAGTCGGCTCTCCAACCCGAACGATGCTACTCGCAACTCCGACATGGACGGCCTCCCACCTCGTGTGAGTTACTGCGTGCCTGCATCATGGAACCCGACCACCCCGAACCCGCGCCCGCATCCTGCCATTATTGTTCTTATTATCACTGCCGGTGAGCTGAGTGGCTGGCCGATGCTGCAAGGTTCGGCGAATGAGCACCGGGAGCATTATTAGATCTCGACATACATATCTCCCTCGACACCGCTTACTTTCCATCCTCTCCCACATCTGACTTTCTTCCTGCTTGCTATCTATCTCTTGCTGTTAAGATACCCCCGGACGTTCCGTTTCCTCTCTACCAAACATCACATACATCCCTCCCAACACCAAGTCCAATCACTCAAACAACATCACCATCAACATGTCTCAAGGTCCCGTTACCGTTCTCACCGCCTCCCTCCATGGAAAGGTCGCTCTCATCACCGGTGCCGGCCGTGGTATCGGTCGTGGCTGTGCCATTGAGCTGGGCCGTCGCGGAGCCAGCGTTGTCGTCAACTACGCCAACAGCAAGGAATCTGCCGACGAGGTCGTCAAGCTTATTGAGGAGACTGGCACCGGCGCCAAAGCCATCTCCATCCAAGCAGACGTCAGCAAGCCCGCCGAGATCGAGCGTCTGTTCCAAGAATCCAAGAAGCACTTTGGCAAGATCGACATTGTCATGAGCAACTCTGGCACCGAGAGCTGGGACAAAACCGAGGAGATCACTGAGGAGAAGTACGACCACGTCTTCAACCTGAACGCCCGCGCACAGTTCTTTGTCGGCCAAGCCGCCTGGAAGCACCTCGAGGACAACGGTCGCCTCATCCTCATGTCCTCCATCGCCGCCGGCCTCCTCGGTGTCCGCGACCACGCTCTGTACAACGCTTCCAAGATGGCCGTCATCGGCATGATCAAGGCTTTTGCCACCGACTTTGGCGCTCGTGGCATCACCGTCAACGGCGTCGCTCCTGGCGGCATCAAGAGTGACATGTTCACCCAGAACGCATGGGTAAGTTGAGCGCTGCAGTCCCTCCCTTCAATCAATCTTGCAGAACCACAAACTAACTCTCACATCAGCACTACATCCCCGGCGGCACCCCCGACATCCCCGCCGCAAACATCGAGAAGATGATGGCCGACCACTGCCCTCTCGGCCGCTGCGCCACCCCCGAGGACGTCGCCCGCGTTGTTGGTTTCCTGTCGTCTGACGACGGTGGCTGGGTCAACGGCCAGGTCATCACCATCTCTGGCGGCTCAAGCCAGTAGAGAAGACGGACGAGTCGGAAATTTACGATGAACGTAACCACGAAGAAAGCAAGCTTTGTTCGTCTCTTGACATGATATATTTCCCGCTAGCGAAACGGGAAAGAAAAGGAGTTAGACAGTCACGAAATCTTTGCTTTGGCATGGAGTCAGTCGGGGTGGATGGGTATAGTAGTATATAGAGAAATATGCAAATGACAGATTACCTACTGAACAGAGCCATCGATGATCTACCCGCGAGTTCCTCCACCTACTTTACCATCCATGAACTTGCAATCCACCCATGTCATCAAGTTTTCTTTTCTCACTTTCGGATTATTTTGCACTGGGCCTCACAGCAGCAAAGCAACTTGCGCAGTGCCTTAGTCTATGACGCCCATAACATTGCTGTTGATTTTCGAGATGCACGATGGAAGTCTGATCGTTTATCTTCAGCTCATGCAACCGGTCGCGGAGCAACAAGGAACCCAAAACAGCACACTCCACATACACAAGGTTCCGTCCTATTTTTCGAGCTGTATGTACTATCACCCTACACTCGTCAGCACAAATTTTAGTTCTACCTGTTTGAATGGCTTGCTGCAATGGTATCACTTCGACATCTGCATCATTCCACAACTATCGACCCTAATACATACACTCGTGTATTGTGAATATTAACAAATGAGAACGCCCGAACGCTATGCTATGCAACCAGAACTCCAGAAACTCTTCACACATCGAGGTCAATGTAGTACCTCTCCCGCACCTTCTCACCATAAAAGTAGAAAAGCGCCGGCGCCGGCGCAATCGCCACGGCGAGGAAAGCGAAAATCGAAATCCCCCAGCCATATCCGAGCTTCTCGAAAACCGCCGGAGCAAACAACGGAACGACACCACCAAGCAGAGATCGGAAGAGCGCGCCCGCCGCGATGGCAGAAGCGGCGTACTTCTCGAAAGCATCGATGTAGAAGTTCTGGGATGAGTTCAAGATGAGGACTTGACCTATACCGTAGAAATAGGTTGCGGCTATCGTGGCGAACCAGTGTGCGTGAAGCTGTACCGTCCAAGCGAACCAGAAGAGGGCGAGTGGAATGAAGACTGCGCCAATGTTGGCTATGGGCAGTCGATACTCGGGTTTCGCTTTGCCGTTGTTGCGCTCTGTTAGTCGATTGTATACCGTGTCGATCTGGGGGACTATAAACCAAACGGCTGTCAAGAAGCCGAGACCGGGACCTAGGTAGAGCAGGCCGATTTGTTCGACGCTGAAGCCGTATTCGTCGTAGATGGGCTGGAAGTTTGTGTATAGACTGAATGTTGTGCCGAAGATTATGGCTTGGTAGGTGCTCATTACTAGGACGATGGGTTGGGCTAGGATTCGCAGTGGGCGTGTTAGGGAGCGGCCGATTTTGCTGCGCATGGGGCGTTCGTCCTGGCCTTCGACGCGGTATTTGTTCGGGTGGCCGGTGGGCTCTTGCTCGAGTTTCTGTCGGCGCTGTTGGAGTAGGACTGGGGCATATGTTTCGCGAAGGAAAAGGAAGCCGGCGGCTGTGTTGACGAAACAAACTATTGTCAACACCCAAAAGATCCAGCGCCAGCCGGCGCGCTGTACGATGAAGCCACCAAAAAGAGGACCCTGTTGCGGTGTTAGGATCTGTACACCAAGACGGAGCGGAAGCATTGGAATTGAATGCGAGAAATGTATGCTTACCAAAGTCGGCCCCAAAAGAGGTCCAAGAAGATACCAACCAAACACCCGAGCGCGACTGGAAGGCACAAACATGTCGCTTATAGTACCACCGCCATTTGCAATCCCCACCGAGCCGAAGAACCCACTCAGCGTCCTCATTGCAATCAAGGTCTCGATATTAGGCGCCAGAGCGCTCGGAATCTGCAACAGCGCGAAGAAAGTGAAGCACACGAGATACAGCCTCCTGCGCCCAAATGTCTCGCTGAGCGGCGCGAGGAACAGCGGTCCCAGACCCAGCATGATCACGAATCCCGTCGTGCACCCTATGACCACGCTGCTTGATGTTTGCAGGTCGTCCGCGATCTGCTGAATTCCAGGCGTGAACATGGACGAGGCGAGGGGCGAGAGGATGCTCATGGCGGCGATGACGGTCACGTTGAGCATCTTGGTGCGCTGCGACCAGTTTCGAGGGTTCTCAGAGTCTTCGTCGGTAAAGCGCAAGAGCTCGCGTGTGTCGTTTGCTTCACCATCGTCGCGTCGCAGCAAGGGCTCTCTTTCGCCGCCATTTTGTGTTGGCCTGTTATCGTCCGCCATCTCGTTCTGCTTCCTGCTCTTGCCCTGGGATGAGGAGGTGATGGCCGGGAAGGGATTGGTGTTGCTGAACGCACAAAGGTTCATGAAAGAGAGGTCGTGAGGCAAGACAAGTCGAAATGGACTTACCGTTATGTTGGCCTCTGCATGGTAGGTACTCTACTCTGCCCATCGCGCGTTTTCGCACGGATCGATGACGAATGATTACGGTTTCTCGAAGAACTCCTGGCGTTTTAGAGATCGGCGCGCGATCTCTAGAATGCCCCGTCACGCCGATTGCCGATTGCCGATTACCGAAGATTTGGCCCCACTCTTTATGTAAGTGAAGTCTGACATAAGCAACACCTTTGCTCGAGCTGGGAAGACATAAATATACACGTCTTCTCCTATGTTGCGGGTAGAGGCGTGACCGTACCATTCAGGCGTACGATTGAGCTACGACAGCCTTACCAGATCTAGGAAATGTTCCCTGCTCACCCATGAGACGTGTAGACATTGTATCGATGATGTATATGTAGTTCTATAATATATGTTCGCTCGTACCACGCATGTTTCTCTGTACCCACAAAACTCCAGCTAATATCTCCAGATAAAACACAAAATCATCCAACCGGACAGCGCGCTGTCTGAAACTACAACTTCGGCATCAACTTTGGATGCACGTAACCTTGCTGTTCATCGATATTGATTCCCGACTCAGAATCGCCGACGGCATCAACATCACCAATTCGCAGAAACACCTTGAGATCAGTGTTCCCGTGGCCCTTGCCAATATCCGTCGCATTGCACAGTCCAGTGTCGTCGCTCTCAATGACCTCGGAACAATCCAACAGAAAGGCAGCAACAACGGAGTCATTCACCGTTTTGCCCTTGCAAGTAGATTGAATCGACAACAGCAATAGCCCCGAGACCACAAGCAGCAAGTTGGTAGCCAGCCACATCATCATTCGCCAAGGCGAAACTCTAGCTCTCAACAACGATGCATCGGGCTCGTACACTGTCGTGTCGGCTTGTGATTCACCGGAAATCCATTCGGTCAACTCGCTCCAGGTGGCTTGGTATGCTTGCACTAGCGAGCTACGGAGGCGGGCTTCGAGTCTGCCATGTTGGCGGTTGGGGTCGTGCCAAACAAGAGCTTCGACGAGTGCCTGGACTTCTGGCATCAAGGCTAGGACCTGGGTTACGAGAGGATCGGGCAGTATGGTTTCAGCTTGATTTTTGGAGGTGATGATGCCGGCGGACAGCAGGCAGGACGAATTCTGCGCTGGAGCGTGCTGGCAGCGGGTGACTCCAGCTGTAATCTGCAGCTCTGCAATGGCGATGCAGTTGGAGAAATCGTTGTCGTAGGCCTTGTTGACCAACGCGATACCATTCGGTAATGGATCAAAATCGCCCTTAGCTCGTCGACAGTCGTAGTCGTAGCTTTCTCCGCCGTTGTAGCTGCGCGAAACGAATATAGCTGCGTACCTCTTGTCCGAGACGATGTGTGGTAGTGTTATGGCGTCGTAAGAAGGCTTCTCCCAGGGGCTTTCGCGAAGTAGTGTGATCGTCCCAATACCTTCGATCGGTGAGGCGTTGTCTGTCACGGTGAGATATCCGCTCGAAGCATTTGTTATCGCTTGGAGTATTCCTTCGGGCAGTGTCGCGACATCATCAACCCATTCAAACGAGTCGATCTCGAATACAGGCACAGTCGAATTAAGGACATGTGTCAACGGTCTCCTTGAGCCGAGTTTTGGTACAACTCGCCGTGCTGAGGTCACGTTTGCAATAGTCTGCTCGCCACCCTGACTGGCAGACCATGGCAACACCATGCTTGCATACCCAGCAGATCGCTGGATCATACCCTCGCGCACAGTAGCGTAGTCGATGAACCAGTGCCAGGGATCTAGCTTTTCTGAAGTGTCCGTTGGTAGCATCGGCAGCTGTAAAATCGACTCTGTGTAGTTGTCGGTAGGGATCCAAGAGATAGAACCGGAGGCAATGGGATTGGCGAACTGGCACGGCCATGCTAGAAGTAGGACGAAAATCATAATCGATCTCAATGTGACGCTTCCAGGCCGCGATGGACGCATGACCGACAGAGGTGGTAAGCGGAAAGAGACTAGCCGACTGATATCGCAGAGTGATAGCTCGTACTTCTCGAGCAGTATGAACACACACCGCCAAGCTGCAAGACCCTGCCATGAAGAACTGAATATCCGTGCTATGACCAAGCACACCGATATGAAAGTGGTTACGGCGGGCTGGGTGAGCGTTCCGTCCATCATGAAGCCCAATGTCGTAATGGAGTTGTCCGAAACTGCAACATCTGTGCCGTCGAGCCAGTATATCATCGCTAGTGCAAATGCGAGGCTGTAACATGCGTGCAGGAGGAGTAGATACCACTGCGAAATGAATTGTAGCCATGGATGATGACTATTGCCTTCGACGCACTTGTGGACTTTCTCTGTCGGGTCTCCGTTGGCGGCAGGGTGGATGTCTTCTGGTGGAACATCGTCTGTCTGTGCATGGAAAGTCTCAGACGTGGTTTCATCCGTTGCTGAGTGAGTATCCTCCGCTGTGTGTTGCTCCAGGTCTGATTTGATGGTTTCTGTTACGTCTTCGTTTGACGGAGAACCATGCGTGTGGACATCGAACATCTCTATGGTGTTGTCGCTTGATGAAGAGCCAGTTGCGATTGGGCTTTCGTCTGTCATGGTGTTGATTCGATGCTCTCTATAATCCTTCACTCAACATATTTGCCGCCGACGACCCAAGTCTTTATAGATATTTGTCAGTGTACGTCTGCGAACATTAGTGTCAATTGATATCTCATATCCAACACAGCAAGCTCTAAAATGGGGCCGACTGGCGAATGCTGCGGCCACTGATTGCTGACTGCATAGGCGAAATGACTAAAGCTGGATAAGGCTGAGGCTCTTCTAGTCGCGCCACATCAGGCGGAGCGAACAATTGTATGCATAATTGAACTTGAGCCACAAGTGGCCAGTTGGAGGTGGTGGCTTGACTATGTTTGGGGCCGCATGTGGCGTGATGTAGACTTAAGAGACTACATGTACTCAGTACTATGGCCCTCGAATATACACGTACCTGCTACATGCTTCTGTGCCGTCTACCTCAGGCCGAACTCGCGGTTAAAAGCCCGACCGATGACAATCTTCCTCACTTCTGTTGTGCCGGCACCGATCTCGTAGAGCTTAGCGTCTCGCATGATGCGCCCAGCGGGCATCTCATTCATGTAGCCCATTCCTCCCAAACACTGGATTGCGTCCATTCCACACTCAGTGGCCCTCTCGGCCGCATACAGGATTGCTCCCGCGCAGTCTTGCGTCTTGATATCAGGGTTCTCGTGGCTCTCGTCAATTGCGCGAGCCACAGAGTATGTGAAAGCCGAGCTGACGCGGTATTTAGTGTACATGTCTGACAGCTTGCCTTGCATGAATTGCGTCGCGGCCAAGGGCTCGCCGAATTGCTTGCGTTCGTGCAGGTATGGCAGCGTCACGTCGAGAGCAGCCTTCATGAGACCGATGGGTCCTGCACTGAGGACCAGACGCTCGAGATCGAGGCCTTCCATCAGAACGCGCGTACCGCGGTTGACGGTGCCGAGGACATTTTCTTTGGGGACGAAGACATTGTCGAAGGTCAGCTCGCCGGTGTTGGAACCACGCATGCCGAGCTTGTCGAGCTTGCGAGCTACGCCAAAGCCAGGTTGGTCGGTTTCGACGATGAAGGCTGTCATGCCTTTTGAGCCGGCGTCAGGTTGAGTCTTGGCGTACACGATGCAGTAGTGGCAGTCTGGTCCATTGGTAATCCACATTTTGGAGCCGTTGAGGACGTAGCCGCCGTTTTGCTCCGTAGCAGTCATTCTCATTGAGACGACATCAGAGCCAGCTGTGTGCTCTGACATGGCGAGAGCGCCAATCTTTTCGCCTGAGATCAATCCCGGGAGGTAGCGAGCCTTTTGGTCGTCGTTGCCATTAAGCATGAGCTGGTTGACGCAGAGTTGACTGTGTGCTGCATATGAAAGAGCGATTGATCCTAGAAAATTCCAAGGTTGTCAGTAAAGGGATGGAGTTTTGACGTAACGCTCAAGCTTACCTGAAGCACGACTCAACTCTTCCATGACCGTACAATGAGCCTGATATCCCATTGCCAGGCCGCCGTAATCCTCGTCGGCTGTGATTCCAAGGAAGCCAGCTTCGCCCATCTTCTTCCACATCTCGTTGGGGAATTCATTGGTGTGGTCGACAGTCTGAGCAAAGTCTTGAGGAATCTCCCTTCGTGCAAACTCGACAGTCCTCTCCCTCAATTCTTCCAAGTCGTCCTGAGTTGGAGGGGCGAATCCCTTGGGGTGTTTAGTTGAAGCATGCCGTTGCTGATACCATTGTGATGCGAGGAGGCTTCTGTTGGCAGTAGATACCCGGGAAGATCTGCTCGACTGTAGCAATGCAGCTCTACAAGGCGAGAGGAACGACATTTTTGATTGTAGCAGGACAGGAAAATGCTAAAGGGTGGCGGCGGAATAAATCATGGGGCTTGGGGCCCCATGTTTTCATGTTTGCGGAGGCCCGTTAAGCCGATACTCGGCTCAATGCCTCTTCGGCTCATGCCTCGGTCTTTCGCGGTCGACAGTTAGCGATTGAGCTCTTCAAGTACTAGAGCACGACCGCCCGAAGACCATGTGAGGCAGGTACTGCTACAGGCAACAATGGCTTCAAGATCGCGCGCCTTGTTGCGCTCAGTACACCGTCTCCCACACCCCCAACCTCGCGTCCACTCTCGGCTTGTAGCACCATCACAGCAACGCAGCGTCGCAACATATACCTCTCCACAGCAGGCCTCGCAGATCTCCATCCTGCAGACTGCTGTCGACAAGAACAGCGATGGCTTCAAAGAGAATGCAGCTGCCCTGGGCGAGCTGACTGAAAAGGTTGCAAGACTGCATGAGAAAGCCGCAGAGGGCGGGCCACAGAAAGCAAGAGACAAGCATGTACAAAGGGGAAAGATGCTCGTAAGGGATCGCGTCACGGCATTGATTGATCCAGGCACATCGTTCCTTGAGCTTAGTGCGTTGGCAGCTCATGGAGTCTACGAGGGCGAGGACGTGCCAGCTGCTGGTATGGTGACGGGCATCGGCACGGTGGAGGGCGTGATGTGCATGGTTGTTGCCAATGATAGCACGTGAGTTTAGAGATGGTATAAGGCGACCATGAAGGATGCTGACGATCGTCCAGTGTCAAGGGCGGAACATACTACCCCATGACTGTCAAGAAGCACACTCGCGCACAGGAAATCGCAGCTCAAAACCGACTGCCCTGTATCTACCTCGTAGACTCAGGCGGAGCCAACCTGCCTCACCAGGCCGATGTGTTCCCAGATCGCGATCACTTTGGTCGCATTTTCTACAACCAAGCTCGCATGAGTGGCCAAGGGATCCCCCAAATCAGCGTAGTAATGGGTCCTTGCACAGCTGGTGGAGCTTACGTTCCCAGCATGTCCGACGAGAGCATTATCGTGCAGGAACAGGGTACTGTCTTCCTCGCTGGACCGCCTCTAGTCAAAGCTGCGACTGGCGAGGAAGTCAGTGCCGAAGACCTGGGCGGTGGCAGAATGCACAGCGAAGTCAGTGGTGTGACCGACTACCTCGCCGTAGATGACGCTCATGCGCTTGTCCTCGCACGGAGATGCATTGCCAACTTGAACTACCCAAAGACCAACAACGTCGATCGCAAGGAGGCATGGGAAGAGCCGCTGCACGATATTGCTGAGCTCGACGGCATCGTTGGCACCAACCTCAAGCAGTCGATCAACATGCACGAAGTCATCGCTCGCATTGTCGATGGCAGCGAATTCAGCGAGTTCAAGCCTCTTTACGGCTCTACACTGATCACAGGGTTTGCAACAATCTATGGACACCCTGTTGGCATCGTCGCGAACAACGGTATCTTGTTCAGCGAAAGCAGTCTGAAGGGTGCACATTTCATCCAGCTATGCGCCAAGCGTAACATCCCACTCGTCTTCCTGCAGAACATCAGTGGTTTCATGGTCGGACAGGATGCTGAAAAGGGCGGCATCGCGAAGAACGGCGCCAAGCTTGTCACAGCCGTGGCATGTGCAGATGTGCCCAAGTTCACGGTTCTGGTCGGCTCAAGTGCTGGCGCTGGCAACTATGGCATGTGCGGACGTGCATACTCGCCGCGTTTCCTATGGGCTTGGCCGTCGGCCAAGACAAGTATCATGGGCGCTGAGCAGCTCAGCAGCGTGATGGAAGCAGTTGGCAAGAAGGTGGATCCAGGGTTGAAGGCGCGGATTGAGAGGGAGAGTGATGTACTCTTTGCAACGGCGAGACTGTGGGACGACGGTGTAATTCCTCCCAGCCATACTCGACGGGTGTTGGGTATGGGCCTGCAGGCTGCTCTTGGTGGATCGGTCGAAGAGAAGAAGACTGAGTTCGGTGTGTTTAGGATGTGAGAGCTCAAATAGTAGAAATTTTGATAGCCTAAGATGAAATGATTCACTCAAAATTGTACAATTCATTAGTTGCCACGTGATTACACATGTACGTGAATATAATGTAATCACATGTACTGTATGCACCTGCAATCAAAGCCGTGGTTTTGGCCGGCAGCCGGCCTTCGGCGTCTGATCTGATCTGGAGAGCGCCTTCCCTTGTTCGTCCTTCACAACTTCGTACTCCTCACGACACTACCTGCCCGCTTCCACTTCTGCTCATCACACCGAACAAGCGCATTCTTGGAACGATCTCAACACAACCAAAGAACATTGACGACATCTACGCGATTATCACCAACACCAACATCACCCTGCCATCTCCAACACCCCACCAACTCAGCCCAGCGCATCGCATCGACCGCGCGCGACTGCAATGAGCGACTCCGAGAGCGCGGCGGCCGCACCGCATCCCACAACCGGCGGCAAGAGTATGGAGACCGTACAAGCTCAACAGCAACGCTTGCAGAGCGAGCGCCAGCCCTACAAGTCATGGCGCAAAAAGTACCGCAAGATGCGCGTCAAGTTTGACGCTGTGTTGGAGGAGAACAAGACGCTATTCAAGCAGGAGCACAAGTTAGACGGAACCGCGAAAAGGCTGAGAGAGGAGCTTGAGTATGTTCCAGCCGCAATGAAGATGTTGCGCGATACATACTAACAATACCATAGTGAACTGATGGAGATCCTGCTGGACATGAACCAGAGTGCTGCCATCCCTCCCCAGCTGCGTTATGATGTGCGCATCCCAAAACAAAAGGAACGCGACCACACTTGGATCCCGCCACCGGAACTCACAACCCTCGAAGCCGACGAGCTCATGGAGGAATATACTGCGGCTATCACATCGGGGAAACGTCCCCCCATTGACCTGCACGTTATTCGCGAACAAGTCGAAGAATCGTTAGCAGAACAAGGCGTGACCCCGCTCGAATATCTGGAGCGGCACATTCCCCACCCTATCGTAACAGGCGAGGACGACCTTCCAGAGGAGGATCGAGGCGATCAACCGCCCGCATTCCTATCCACGTCTCGGGAAGCCGAGTATCTGCAACGCCTGGACGCCAAACTTGGAGACCGCTTCAGCCTCGACAAGGAATCCGCCCAACCTCAATCTCCCCACCAAGCCGAGCTCACTCCGCGCGAGCTCGAGCGACACATGGAGCTACTCAATCCTCAAAGTCAACACAACTGGCTCAAGACGCACTCCAAGATGCACGCGTCTCTGGATAATGATGACGCCGAATCAATCATCTCCCACGAAGGCGGCAGCGCCAGCAAACCTTCAGGGCGCAAACGGGGTAAGAATCTGGCAAAACAGGTTGGCGACCGAGCAATGGAGCGCGCGTACGAGGGCGTAAGCCCTGGCGCGGCAAGCGGCTTCGATGAAGATGAGGTGTCAATGACAGCAGAAGACACGCTGGGCAGCGGCAAAAAGCGTCCGAGAGATTCGGACGGAGCATATAGGGTGAAAGGCGGGAGAGGCGGCGCTGTTAAGGGCAAGCGGAAGAGGGCGACGGAGGAAGGATCTGCTTCCACCAAGAAAGCGAGGATGAGTGAGAGCTTCGCCGAGCCATAGTCCGGCCGGAGAGAACGGGAGTTGCCTTTTTATCTCGATACGACCACTCGGTATGTGCCGCGTGGAGGCTTCGTCGAGGATTTATACGGCGGTGGGAGGCCGGGTGGGAATCCGCTGGTGAGACACAACAAGAAGCTCTGAATAATCTGCTTTCTATTGATGGCAGTGTCTTTGGTATTGCTTGCAGAACAGCTTAATTACCTAATACACCTTTTGAATACCGTTGATCGATGCCTTGGTGCTACTTCAAAGACCTAAATCCAGACGACACGCGGAAGCCTACAGACAAATCGACAAATTTCCTTGAAGAGAGCGCTGAAAGTTGCCACTGCAAACACACGGTCAACCAGCAAACATCCCAGTATTACGAAGGGGTGTTATCGGAGTCGGTGAAAAGGGATCGATCATGTTTACCAACGAGAAAATCGCTCAAGGTACTCATGCTCTCCCACGCTATGGAAGCAGTATTTAAGATCACCATCAAAAAGGATCGACTTTCGCCACTGAGAGCCGTGATCCTGGTCGTCACGCTCTCTCTGATCGTGGGACTGCTGTCTGAGATAATCGATACGAAAAGATCACATGAAACCATTGACAGCGCTGCTTCCGTCGCTCATGCTCTTCGTGCTATAACGGTATTATCTGAGGCTTCTGATATTGAAGAAGAACTTACACCATTGAGAGCGTTGCTTTGAATTCTCACTATCTCTCGTGCTATGGAGGTGGTATCCGAGATATTCGGCATGGAAGGAGTAGCTAGTACCAGTGAGAGAATGAGGTATGCTGTTCGCGATCTCTCACATCATAGAGCAGATCTCTAGGTATTTAGACACTAAAAGGATTGCTCGCACCAGTGAGAGACTGGAAGTTGTCACCCGTAATCTCTCCCATCATTGACCGGGCTATCTGAGATCTTCGAAACCAAAAAAATAAACACGTCTACCAGTGAGAGTGCGGAGCTTCCATGCTACTCGCCATCTCTCACATCATCGAGCTGCTATCTGACATGCCCGACACCAGATTGAACACCTCGCACCGGCGAGAGCGTGAGTTTAGGAGCCTGTTCTCTCCTACACCATTGAGGAGCTATCTGAGACCCCAGACCTGAAAGGAGCGATTCAACCACTGAGAGGAGAGGAGAGAGGAGAGACACACGTTTCAATTTCATTATCTGTTCATTCTGTGACTGCTTCTCTGATTCCTTTCCTGACTGTTCACACACAATTACCTCCAATTCCGCGTTCTGAAGCTTTCCAACCGCGTTCATTCTCTCTGTCTGCTCTGCTCTGCTCTGCTCGCTCACTCGCAAGAGCTTCGTATCTCTGCCTGCTCACTTCTTCGCCAGCCTTCTCTGCCTAACGGCCTTCCCGGCATCCGGCCCATCCGCCGTCTCGTCACCCGCTTTGCTCGAAGCGCGCGTCTTGCGCTTATCGGTGTTCTTCTCGTTCACTTCCACACCAGTGAGCAAGCGTATCTCGCGAGCAGACACCGAAGTAGTCGAGACCCTGGCTTTGGTCTTGTTTCTCTTTGAAACCGGGGCAGGGTTTTGCACCTGCTGCTGTGCCTTGCGCTTGGGAGCCTTGGGAGCCTTAGGAGCCGGGCTCTTGAAACCTAGCTCACTGCCCTTGGCGAGCCTCTCAATTGGAGTGCCGTTTTCGGAGATGGAGCGGACGGCGAACATTTGGTTCTCGATGGGTGCTTTGGACTTGCGGGTGGTGGTTCTCTTCTTGGTGGTTTTGGCGGGAGTGTTGTCTGGCTCTTCGTTGGCTCTGGTGGCAGTCTCTTTCGTGGACGGCGTGTTTTCAAGAGTTTTCATGTCAGGGAACGGGATTGCTGCGGTTGTGGTCGGGATGAGGCTCGTGTGCTGCTCCATGTCGCGTCTGAGGCTCTCTGCGCCATCGGTGCTTTGAGTGTGGCGACCGCGTTCGTATGGGCTGCTGCTGTAGTGGAAAGCTGCAGCGGCTGTCATTGCTGGAGTGGTACGGAACGTGTGGCGTCGAACGTTTGAGGACCTGAGTTCTGGCTGCAAATGCTGACGAGCGCTGTGGGGAGTGCGTCCAGCGGTGCCATCGGTGCCGTATGGAAGGGTTTGAACACCTTCGCGGCCGACAGGGACTGGGGTTGTGCCGCGAGCAAAGGGCAGCGGTGATGAGTCTTGCATTTCGATGTCGTGGTCATGCTCGCCACCGATACCGGGAGGAGCCAACGAGGTTGACATCTTGCTGATTTCGGCCTTCTGTGCGGTCGGCAATTCTGCGCTGTTGACAATGACGGAGGGTGAATGGAAGGCAGGATTGAGGGAAGCGGGCGGAGATCTCTGTTGATTAGTCGACACCACAGCATCAAGGACTTCACTTGAAGAACGTGTTGGCATGGAGTCGGTACTGTTGCCTGTCTGTACCTGCATTTGCATCTGCATGCCACTGTCGGAGCCACCGCCAGTGGTCATGCCGCTGCCCGCCTGGCCATGGAAAGGTGTTTGAACGTCACTCGCAATCAACCTACCGTCGTTGCTTGTTTCAGCCCAGAAGGGCGCATCCGGTGCGAAGAAGTCGTCGATGAGAGTCGTGCCGTAGTTCCAGGCGACTTGATCGGTGTCAGGGTTGCGGATCATCATTTCCCAGTCGGACTCACTAAGAAGGTCGCCGTTGTTCATGATGGCTGCGTTCTTGTGTTTGTAGGTCGATGTGGTGGTAGGAAAAAACTTGATAGTGACAACTCAGGGATTCAACAATGTTGGTAGTGCTGCGACGTGAAGGGCGAGTGAAAAGACTGCTGGGTGACTCGGCGAACGTGAAGTTCACTAATTGTGTGCGTTTGTTGTTGTGGCGGCATTGTCCCGTTCATCAACACCGGGAGGTCCCGGGCAGGGAAGTTGCGATGGACAGGAAGGTGCGATGCTGTCACCGGAGCGGACAAACGCAAACGCACCTTGACAGGAAGCAGGAAAGTGAACCTGAACCGTTCTTCCAAACTCGCATACCAGCTGCGGAACCCATCAAAGCCGTCTATCATTACCAAGTCGTTGCTCGTCCTTCTGCTCAGCTGGTCGTGGCCAAGCAGGAGGAGCCAAAAGATATCCCTCGACTTCTCCTTTTACCCTCCCCAGTCTCCCTCACGCCTCAGTCTGACATCCTCCGCTCCACTTCAGTTCGCAGGTGTCGGCGCCTCCAGATGGGCTCCTCGCATCGCTCCTCTTTCGCATTCCGATCAAAAGGGTATACAGTTGCTTATTCTCCCGGACGTGTCGGCAGGATATCCCAGCATCTTTTTTCCTGATTCGCTGGCGCAGCAGCCACAAAAGATCGCAGCGGGCCAGCAGATAATCTGTACGGTCGTCGTCAGAGTCTGGAGTCTCGGATTGAGGTCAAGCAGCGAGGCTTACCGCAAGGAGAATGCCTATGATGAAGCCCAGGGTAGGTCCAACGATCTTGACATGGCACGGGTTTTGATCTTGAGGATTCGGTCAGTCTACGGTCGCGATGGTCGACGAGGGTGAGTACTTACTTGTGCCACACTGAATGCACACAGGCAGAGGAAGGAACCCGCAGTCAGCCATTGTAGGTGTGAAGATGCTTCGCGCTGGGTATTATGTCGCAAGTACTGATGCCGGAAGGTCTTGTTTGGAAATGATTGGACGCGGTGCTAATTGGTGTAGTATGCTGATTTTGGTTGGAAAGAAGGAACAGAGGTTGGAAAAAGACTCTCAATAGCTACGGTACCTTACTTTACAGACTTAGCATGTGCAAGGCGGACTACTGCTCCAGTGGTGAAAATGGCAGGCAGGACGGTTTGTGAGAAGGAACAAGGAAGTGACGTCCGTGAGTCTGAGCTTCAGGTTTCCAGTGAACCTTAGCTTGTGCCGCGCCGCGTCAGATCAGAGACCTGCAAGCCTCTCTTTGACATCTGGCGACAACGACGCGTCCGAATATTTCTCTTACCATTGGCCGCTACAGGGCTCAATGAATGTCTTTGTAGGTGAGTCGAACGCAGGTGTGGTCCGGCGCTTCCAACAGCAACTCGGAAGTAGTTTGCCCAGAAATTTGACACGCCATGCAGGCCTACATTCCATGGTGGATGTCCTTATCGCAAACATCACCATTGATCAGGAGAATGAGCTGTGGAGAAATGACGTGGTCCGAATGCATATCCTTACCAGGTGGTTCACTTGTAGCAACAAATGCTTACGCTTCATAGTACTATCATAAGCCTGAACCACGGTCTTTGGTCCAAGAGTATCATAGTAGTCAACTACACGGATATACTTCACATCTCCGAATTCAAGTTCGACTCGTCTTACTGGTCCAACCGCATGGGCAAAGCAGCAATATCGATGCCATTTGACTGTGAACGGTGAGCCTTGATGCATTTGAGCCATGACTCTAGGTTGCATTGTGCATCTTCCCAGTCCCTCTCATCAGCTTGACACCTCAGCTTCAGATTCAGTCTCCAGCCGCTGGACCTCCCTCACCGGCTCATCTATCCACAGCGCCCACCGAGAATCTCGCAGCTCAGCCCCGATCTCGCGTAAAATCAGCCGCGGCCACCTCTGGAAGAACCAAAGGTTCGAACGCATTTGCACCAGAACAGCATAGTGTGCAAGCACGATCAAAGCAACCGGATGGCGCGAATCGCACAGAGTAAGGAATTCGTTGTCGCTTTCGATCGCCCATCGCTGGATCAGGCTCGCGGACGAGTGATCTTTAGGCGACTCGTCCAAAACGGCCTTGTTGACGAAAAGCCTGTGCAGAGCTTTGAGCGTTGCGGCTCGCTGCGCTGCATCTTCGACGTTCTCGGTGACTAACAATTCCATTTTGGGCAGCTGTAAATATCTGTTAGTCAGGGTTGCTTCGATGTGGGTTACATCGTAGGACCAGGCCGGATTCTTCGTAAGGCCTTTCTCGGCCAGTATGGACGGATCCTTGGCTATGACGGCGCGGATTCCCCTTGCCATCCTGAAAGAGTCAAGAAGGTCACCGACGTAATCGTGACGGGCGGGCGTCCCGCCTTCGTTTTCGGGGCGGAGAACGGGTTCGGCGAAGGCGAAAAGCGAGTTGAAGGCAGAGAAATTGAAGATCGCTTCGTGGTGCGCGGAGACCGGGGCTGCGATGTGTGGGCGAGCGAGGCGGATGGCGGCGCTATGGTGAGATATTGCTAGGGGGTACCATTTCGGTTCCTGAGGGTGGCAGGATGTCATGTGTAGGGCGGATATAGCTAGGATGATGTGAAGGACTGGGGAACCTGTCAGTCTGGGGACGCAGTGTGGCAAGAAATCAATGTTGCTTCTACCATAAGGATGCTTGAATCCAAGTTCGATCTCGCGACCTCGTTGTTCTCGAAATGAATCCTCTGCGACGTGGTCTGAGAATCTGTCCTTTTTACCCATGTGCCAGTCGTTTAGTAATTGTAGGTCCTCGATGTTGAGCTGTTTCTCGACAATTTCGGAGTCCGTCGGGGAGTTTGGTGTACTCAGACTGCAGCTTGATTCGAGTCTTTTGCAATTGGAGCATATTGGATATATCTCGTCGCACTGGGCTATGAAGTGAGCTGAGATAGTCCACAGGGAAAAGGAGAGTTGATGAGAACATGTCGCCAATCGTCGTGTGAAGTCACGGCAGGGTGGCATGGAATGGACATTGAAAGAAACCGACCTTATAGTGTCTCTTTTTGCATTGAGCACAGCCATTGCGAGATTTGTTGTGAGTTTTACGGCGACGGCTGCCTGTTGATGTCGCTGGATTGCTTGCAGCCATCGTCAAAAATGACAGCACAACTAAATAGATCGGAGGGATTGTTTGCCTCGAGATCTCGCCTCGGCATTCAAGGTGACGAAGGAAGGCCAGAAAAAAGGCTGGAGAGTGAGTTACATGTCTCCGTCTAGACCGTGAATCTGTTGCAGAGAGGAAAAGGGCCATAATTTGCGATATTTCTAGGGTTAGTGTTAGGGCTATTGAAGTATCACCATTCATTTCATTACCTGGTATTGAGACCCTTGGACAGCATCAATACAGTGAACGAGGCAGTCTTTGATGTAATATCTATGATGTGCTATTGTCTCCCAGGCTACTAGCTGATGCTCAAGTTTGTGGATTGATTTCATCATGCCATTAGGAGAGGAAAATGCAAACTTGATCGTCTTTCATGACAGGTACATGTAGTATCTCGTACGCTGCTATCTGATTAATTAGCCGGCTAGAAAAACATTGTGCTGTTGGGAGACAGTGTAATCAGATGAGAAGGGTGATCAAAGCATACGTGCATTCAAAAAACGCATCATTGCTGGTACAAAGTCTACTAAAACCAAAATGAAACCGAGGTCATTAATCATCAGACCGTCCCTCTGGATCGAGTGAAACCCATTTGCCTACCAGCAGACGCCACGATGCCGCATCGTAGAGATCCAGTCTAGGATAAAAGAAAACGCTTTACCCTCAACAGATTGCAACTACCACTTGCCACCGCCGTAGCCCTGCTGCTGGTTGTTCGACTTGCGCCTGTCTTTGAGCGCTTCTTCAGCTTTGTGTCCTGCGAACGCTCCAGCAAGCGTACCCAAGAATCCGTGGTTGGCTTTGCCTCCGAGCATGCCACCACCGATGCCTCCGGCGATTGCGCCCATCAAACCGCGGTCGCCCTCTTGGCTGTTGGGATCGTTCGGGTCGCGGTAAGGGTCGTTAGGGTTCTGTTGCCCGTGTTGGTGGCCTTGCTGGCCGCCAGTGGAAGACGCCCACTGCTCCTGCTGGTTGGCGTAGCTCGAATCACCTTGGGTTTGTCCGCTTGAATGCCGTGTTAGCTATGTGTTGTCTCGCACTGTTAGATCAGATTCGACTTACTGCTGGAAGCCGCCCTGGGCTGGAGGACCTTGTTGTCCGTATTGAGGCGCGCCACCATATCCTTGCTGCGGCTGCCCATACTGAGGCTGCTGCTGGCCGTACTGAGGCTGTTGTCCGTACTGCTGTTGCCCGTACTGCTGCTGCCCATACTGCTGCTGTCCGTACTGCTCTTGGCCATAGCCTTGCTGAGGTTGCTGGTAGTTTTGCTGGCCGTAGCCTTGACCCTGAGGTGGGTAGCCGCCTTGGTTGTATCCGTATCCTGACATACTTGAGGTTGTAGGAGTGTTGGTTGTGGTTGATGAGTGATGAAAGAGCTGGTGGACGAGTATAGGTATTGGTGGAGAAAGGCGGTTGGCAAGAGGTTGGCGAGTGAGACTTACTATATATTCCCCCCCACTATGAACACTGGGCAGCTGACGACACGGCACCGCGACTGCCCGCCTACGCGCAAGAGGCTGAGCTCGGCGAAGTCAGTCCGCAGCGCAATCGGCTATGGCGGAAGGTTCGCGCAGCCCGAGGTGTGAGGTGTTTTGCGCCTCTCAGTTGGAAAAAGCTCCTCCAGTTCATTTTATCGTAGTTCCAGGATGCTGAAGCTGCACACCCATCGAACATCGCATCTGCATCATATCATCAAGTTCTTCAAGCCTTGTTCCGGCCATGAAGTCGAGTTGTAACCTCACGCCACCATCCGCCCGCATAGAACGAGTGGGTCGTCGGATCTGCAAACATCTGGGCATCGTCACATAAGGCTGTGTAAGGCTGTGTTCGTGGCGTGCACGTACCATCGGTCTCCAAGGCGCAGCACATCACACGTGACATGTCTGTGATTGCACACGTGACACCAGCGCGGACTCGTACTTTTCGCGAGTCCGTACAAGTCTCAGTCGAAGGATTAACATAATTTGGTGCTCGGCTGCTGCGGATGACGAATCTCCCGACTGCCGAATATCTAATTGTACGACTCGTGCGGCTTCGAAGACGGGGTGTTCCGTTTCACCATGGGTATGCAAAACACCATGTCTCAGTATGTAGTGAGGTAGCGATTCCTCGGAGGTCTTCCAAGTTGGAATGGTGTCTTATCTGAAGTCAATTTCGAATACATCTCGATTTGCGAGCCAGTGACCGGTAAGATCTCAAGAGACGTTGGATCGCGCAAACCATGTACTGTAAGACGACCTAGGCTAAGGCACTTGCATGATTTGGTGATCCGGTCTCGACCTGGGTGACCTTCCACAGTTCTAGGGCTCAGTCTGATGCTGTCGACTGACTGCCGGGAACGTATAAGACTAATGTATATGCCGGGGATGTGTAAAGTCTTGTTTCTAAAGTTACATGTGAGAAAGACTGATCTCATGAGGGTGTGGACGGTGCCTTAGTAAGATGACTGCCAAGGCCTTGTGCCTGCCGTGTGAAAGCCAGACTCCTTTTACCCAGAATCTCTGCGAGTCCTGTCTCTGTATTTCTTACCATACCCACACCCATACATCTGCCAACTTAAGAACGGTGTTGTGGTATACATTGGGATACTTGCGGCGCCGGCGTGAAGACCACACTACCACTACCACCACCACCACCACCACTACCTATTACTATTGTAGGCAATAATCTCCTTTTCAACGGCGACTTGGTTAACATTTCGTACACAAGCACAGGCCAAGTATCATCCGGTGCTAGAGGTTCGGCGACCATGGTGGTGACCGCACTGCGTTTCAGGTCGCGAAACAAGCTAGAAATGCCAGCGGCTCCAGCGGTTGTTACTGGTTGAGCAGACCTACCGCGGTCTCGACCAACAGTCACATCCCTGTACGCATCTTCCTTCTCATGTTGTACTGACTAGTGTTTGGTGCAGTGAAGTGAGTAACTACCACCATAGACGGCAGAAGGCTTCGAAGGATCTGGCGTCGCAAGCAAGCAATGCCAGTATGCGGCGTGGGTCGGAGCACTACAGGCGCACATCCCCCAGCGACACCCTATCCTTACCGTGCCTACAGCAAGGATGCCACTGTCGGCGCCTCGTCGAAACGAACTCACATGGGCACTGCACTGGTCCGACAAGATGACTTTCATGACTTTCTGCCGCACACGTGTTCCTCTACCTACCTACCCTACCTACCTAGCTACCTTTGCCTACCACCGTCGTTGCGAAACTCGCCGGGCCATTCCTTTCTGTTCTTCTCTTACGCCACCGCGTTTGAGCCTTTTCTTCCTGAAGTCTTCTTATCCTTCTGTCACCCGGACTCTGTCCTGATTTCCTTTCGTCCCCAATATTACCTCATTCGCGGATACCCCATTCATTTCCATACTGGAATCCACTTCTCTGCAGCAGGCTGCAACTCCACCTCACTAATCCCTCCTGGTCCTATATCCACGGCACATCCTCGTCGGACGTTGCGACTATCGACCTCTTGCATACACCTTGCCGGACGACTCCTCAACTCGGCCTGTTCAGACCTCAAGATCGTCTCCACAAGCTTCCTGCTGTGTTTTGCCTTTCTTGTCTGGCCGGCCGCCTGATCTGTGGAGCGAGCGGACGTCTCACCATACCAGCCAGCTGCCAATCGACATCCGCCTACTGTCCTTGGTACACGGAATCGTTCCTCCTTCGAAGGCTGGACTGTCGTCCAAACCTCACACTTCGTACACGGAACCATTCCTTCTTCGAGAGCTGAACTTTCGTCCAACTCTCACTCTGGTACACGGAACCATTCCTTTTTGGAAAGCTTGACTCGTCCAGTTCTACTCATACGGCGTTGCTATCCTCGTGGGCACATATACTGTGTTTGCATCTCTTCCGCTATCATTCGCGGTCGTCCACGTCCGTCGCCAGCATTCAATCAGATACCTGCCGGCCATGTCGTCATCAATAGAAACGACCAGGAGCCCCATGGACACTGAGACATCATACACCCTTTCAACCGCCTCAAGAAATACATTGATCACTACTTCAGTCATAGGTAAGCATCTTCTACCTCGCCTTCAGGCTCAGATGCGAAACCCCCGCGTGGACAGCAAGATACTAACTCATTGCAGGAGGCACTTTTGTCATTGCGCTGCTGGTATATGTGCTCTACAGGCGCCACAAGGGCGCCACATACGCACAAATCATCCATGCCCCATTAGTGCGGTCGAACACTCCTCAACTCACACCCACGCCCATGAGGGAGAAGTTCAACAGGCTTCCGATTTACCACACCGTAGATTACTCCATTCGATCATCACGACGCGATACGGCTTCGACTCTGCCACCTCAGACCCGACTAGCAGCAAATGCCAAAGAGGGACGATCCAAACACAAACGCATACAGAGTGGCTGGAGGGATCCCGATGCACCGCCGACCACTCCAACCAAACCTCTACCTCGGCCGCCGACATTCCTATTGGACGCATCACCAAGATCAAAGCCGCCGCAGACCCCCGAGAAGGCCCACGTGTCGGTTCGACCAATGAGCCAGGTTAGTCGCAAGTCTTCGACAAGGAAGCAACCTAGCACAGTCGCGAGAGCTTCCATGGCGACAAGCAAAGCACCCTATACCTGTCAGTCACCTCTCCTATCGCCACCGGCACTGGAAGACGGCATCGATCGCTGGAGTTGGACCAACAGCCAGGCGCCAAGCACCCCTCGCCTCAACCCTGAATCGCGCCGAGGAAGTCTGGCCTCGAAATACAGCGTGCCTCGCTTCCGATCCGTAGTGTCCTGGGCTCTCGGACAGGGCGAACGCATACGGATAGACGAAGAGGCCCCTCCATTGCTCACACCAACGACATTGCAGCCAGTGCCAGCCAACAAACGCGCCTTCAAGGATTCTACGCCACCTGATCTCAATCGCAAAGCAGCAGCGAAGTCAAAACGCCCCATGAAGGGCCACAAACAAAGCGGCTCGAGTCTTGGCAATCTGGGTGGCTTCCTGAGGTTCGGCAGCAATGCGAAATCTTCTGCCAGCCTTCCTCTGAGTAGTGGTCAGCCAGATATCGAGTTGAGGAATCAACACCGGAGATCACGGTGAATTTTGGGAACATGGAGTTTGCAAAGGGCAAGGGCTGGTCTGTGAATGATACACTTGATGCCTACGATCGTCACTTCCTGATGCTGGTCCATCAGAGCAGCGAATGAAGTCGGGAATCCAGCCTGGAGCTGAGAGCATAGGCCTTCGAGTTTGGCATGCAAGGGTATCACATCACCTACAGGATGAGTCTGCAAACCGTAGATATATCAACACGCCATTACAGGTATAATTAATTTTGTTGAGTTACTACATCATATAAGCGGGTATGTGTTGCTGCTACATCACTACTCGGCAGTTGACGATATCCCCCAAGTCCTTCGGCATCTGTTCCTATCACATATCACAACAGTAAGCTACACGCATGGCAAGTATGATTCACAGATTGCTAATGCTATGTGCTAGCTGATGTTAATTGAGCCTAAACTCACCTCACGTCGTGATCGTGCCTGCCGCATGACGACGATATGACCAATTACAATGGCGGGGCTGTGAGCGACCCACAGTTACAAGAACCCTTCTTTAAACTCGTAAGAAGGTCCAGACGAAAGCTAATTGTGACTTCCAAGAGACTAGGTCAAGCAATTATTTTGCATTGAAATACGCTTTAGGTGGACGATTTGACTGATCTATCAGTGTTGCTGAAAGATCCTCTCCTAGCGCATAGTGCTCCACGAAATACAAACAGCATGTCATCGAACGACACCATCGGCGTTGCCATCATTGGCAGTGGTATGCTTCATCGTCCCACCAAGGCCAAAGAGTCAGCAATGACAACGAATCAGAGTTGACAGTCCCCCAGGCATCTTCGTAAAAGAACAACACCTCCCCGCGGTACAAGCCAGCCCAGTCCTTTCGCTCAAAGCCCTGTACTCCCGCTCGCTCGCCTCAGCCCAGAGCGTCTCAACCTCTCTCAAAGACAACGTAGACCTCTACTCAGATGACAGCAAACCGCTGGCCGAACTTCTCTCCCGCCCAGACATCCAAGCTGTCATCATCGCTCTCCCCATCCCCGCCCAGCCGGCTTACATCAAACAAGCCCTCGCCGCAGGCAAGCACGTGCTAGCCGAGAAGCCCATCGCCAAAGACGTCGCCACCGCCCGCGAACTGATCCAGTGGTCCGGCGACAGCAAGAATGTCGACAAGACCAAGGCATCCCTCGCCATCGCCGAGCAGTTCCGCTACTTCAACTCCTTCAACCTCGGCGCCCAGCGCGTGCGCGAGCTAGGCCGCGTGCTGAACTTCCGCGTGCGAATGCAGACGTGCATCCAGCCCGGGTCCAAGTACATTGAGACGGCGTGGCGGAAGACGCCCGAGTACCAGGGCGGGTTCTTGCTGGATGGCGGTGTGCATTTCATTGCGGGATTGAGGTGCTTGCTGGGCAGCGAGGCCAAAGCCACGAGTCTGAGCGCTTTCACGGCGCAGCATCAAGACTATTTGCCGCCTGTTGACTCTGCGGATGCGGTTCTGAAGTTGAAAAATGGAGGCCAAGGGACGTTTACGCTTAGTTTTGGGACGACTGGTACGGGGAATGAGTGGGTGGTGGCGTGCGAGGGCGGGGAGGTGATCGTTGAGCCGTTCGAGGGGAGGGTTACTGTTAAGGCGAAAGGGGAAACGGAGGGTAAGACGGAGGAGGCGAAGGATGAGTTTGGGGGTGTAAAGCAGGAGGTCTTTGCGTGGGCGAAGAGTATCAAGGAGGGCAAGCCTGATCCTCAGCAGAGTCCTGAGGAGGCGTTGGGAGATTTGGAGATTTTGGAGGCGATTATTAAGAGTGGACAGAGGGATGGCATTCCTGTCAACTTGTACCATCAGACGTAGTTGTTCGCTCTGTGTGTGTAGAGTTGGTTATCCACTGCTATCTTGTACACACTTTGTTCTTTGTAAGTGCATTTAACTGGGATCACACCGTTTTGTATTCGCGTGAGCTGTGTCATATAAATTGGCCTGACTGCGATAACAGCAGCCCATCTCTTTTAGCGATGAAGGTCAACAAGGCAGCCAGTAATGGCAGCGATAGCGGTTTGGCCGTTCGGCTCGACTGAGGCTTCCATGCAGAGGAGATCTCTTGTATGCCTGATCGGTCGACTTGAGCGCGATGTGCTACCCAGGCCGCGTGTGTCGGAAGTGATTAGATGTTGTGTTGCTTCCGAATGAGATTGGTCCATCTCTGGTCTGTCCTTGCGACTGCGTTATGCGAAAGAAGTACGTTGCGCTCACTCGGTGAGCGATTTCGACACAGGATAGGCTGTCGCTTGTGTCGATGGCAATTTTCGGTCGTGTACCGCTCCTCGTTCAGCCAATCTCCTGAATACCAGCAGCCTGCTTTTCTCTTCCTCCCATGAGCTTGCCCATAATGTCCTTCTCTCTACGCTTCCGCTCCGGCGAAGCAACATCATCCTCATATCCCTCATCCTCGGACGAATCGGCTTCCTCGCCATCCTTTCCGTTCATTTCTTTCAGCACACCAAGACCCAGATTCATCTCAATGTGCGGTTCATCCTCCTTCACATCCTCCATGCTGAAGCCGTTTGCACCGCCTTGTTGAAGTTTGTTGTTCGCCTCTGCCAACTGCGGCAAGAAGGACTTCAACCTATCTTCCAAAGAAGGTGCTCCTGCAGCGACGCGCGCCGAGAAGTTTGGTTTACTGCCGGGTTTTACGGTTGCGATGTCGTCGTCGCTTTCGCTTTCACCTTCGTCCGAGGTTGAGTCGTCGCTTTCTTCGCTTGAGCTCGAGGTTTCACCGGTAGATTCCAATGTCTTCTGAGAAGATTTCGGAGAGCTCATGCTGCTGTCTCCGTCGTTGCGAGAGGCATTCGAGCTTTGAACCGCTGGGTTGACGGTTGTGGTGGAAGTTGTTGCGCTGCTGTCCGTATCATGCTTTTGCCTGTGCGCCACGTTCATGTTGACTTTTGATTCCAATAGTAATGCAATTTCAAAGTGAATTCCCTATTTCCCAAGAAAGAATGCCTGTTGTGTAACATGGACAGCAAAGCTAGGAAAAAAGTATTGATCGATACTCGGGCTCGCTCGCATGGCCCACGGCCCATCCCGCGCCGCGCCTTTCATGTCCATCATTGCGTACGGTCGAGCGTCGAGCGTGAAAACGTTTCGAGCTCACCAGCAACATCAATCGCAAGGAGACGGGATCACACCTCGCCACCTACACCCATCCCCCATTGATCCATCACCCTCGCCGTCGCCGTCGCCCGCTGTCTGATCTGGTATCTCAATCACAGCGCCGCCGCCACATTCACATCCCTCGCCATGGCCGCCGCAACTCCTTTAGACCAGGCCGCCGTGCCCGTCGTCCCAGTCCCAGTGACCCCCGTCAACGCCAACGCGCTCCCCATCGATGTCACCAAGCCTGGCTCCCTCTCACAGCCTGCGCCGCGCGCCGGCGGTATCGTTGACTCGATCTTCGACACATACAGATCATTCCAGGACCGGAGAGCAGCGCTCGGCCTGAGCAACCCCGGCACCGTCGACAACATCGCCTCTGAGGTCCAGAGGAGTGTTTTCCTCACCAACCAGACCTTCTCTGGCCTGCGCGCCGAGTTGAACAAGAGCTTCTCCATTTCGCCGCTTTTCCAGATCAGCCATGCCTTCTCCGCGGGCTCCCAGATGCTCTCCCCGTACACCTTCCTTGGTCTGTACGGCACCAACAACGTGAGTCTCGCCAGCTTGAGCAATGCGCGCCTGCAAGAGAAGCATACATACTGATGAATCCAGACCCTCTGCCAAGCGCAGCTTGACTCCGACCTGTCCCTGTCCGGCCGCTTCAACCAGCGCATCACCGACCGCCTGAGCTTCAAGTCGCAGATCCAGATCCAGCCTTCTTCGGCTGCCGGCCCTGGTGCCGCCCAGGTCTCGCTCGAGCAGGACTACACTGGCGCCGACTTCAGCGCAAGCATCAAGAGCATCAACCCGAGCATATTAGAGGGCGGCCTGACCGGCATGTTCATTGGTTCATACCTGCAAGCCATCACTCCCCGTCTCGCTCTCGGTCTGGAGGGTGTGCTGCAGAAGCCTGGCGGTGGCATGGGTCCCGAGGCAGTCCTTAGCTACGCCGGAAAGTACAAGGGTGACGACTGGATTGCCAGCGCTCAGCTCCTTACCCAGGGTGGTATTCAAGGCAGCTACTGGAGGCGTCTGACCGACAAGGTCGAGACTGGTGTCGACGTCAACCTTCAATTCACTGGCGGCAACCCTATGATGGGTGGCCCTTCTAAGGAGGGTGTTGCGACTCTCGGTGCCAAGTACGAGTTCTCCCGATCCATCTTCCGCGCTCAGGTCGACTCCCACGGCAAGATTGGCTGCCTTCTCGAGAAGGTCGTTGCGCCTCCCGTTCGCATGACCTTCGCTGGTGAGATGGACCACGCCAAGGTAAGTTTTTGACGGCCTCGCTCAATCACACGATCGACCAATTACTAACATGATTTGACAGAACTCTGCCAAGCTCGGTCTCGCAGTCTCCATCGAAGCCTCCGGCGAGGAGCTCATGGAGCAGCAGGACAAGGTCATCCCTCCCACTCCTCCATTCTAAGCGTCTCGCCCTATCGATGAAACGAAGCGAGTCGGAAGAAATAATTCTCTTCAAACCTGTACACTAGTAACAAACAACAAGGAGGCGCCGATCTATTGAATGGAGCGGAAACGGGTGTTGGTGTTGGCATGATACCAAAATTCGCATGTAGGGATAGAGAGACGACGATTAGCAAAAAGTATGTACGAGGAAGAGGTAGAGCAAGAAGTCGGCCGTGCACACAAAAACGCGGCTGTATCTATGTGGAGCATGGCATGGCGCATCGATCGCTTTTGATGTGGCCGGATGGGTTTTTGTTCATTGCCGCTGCTGCATGGGTCGGTACGTGTAGCTTTCTGTGTATACATATTACACTTCTCCCGTTGTCCTGCTTTCGCGATGACTGCTCGTTCCAGGTGATTCGGTATGGCTGGATGTGCTGAGATGCTCCTTCGAGCAACTCTGATCTTTTTTCCAGATCATATTCACTTCTGGTCTGTTCTCATCTTTCTCCACGGCCCTCCAGCTCTCGCGCCATCAAGCATCGAACTCAGACCTCCTTCTCTAGCCCTCTCGGCGTCCTCCATCACCACCCCTCGCCTTTCTCCAGAGCTCTCCACCCATCACAACTCCCCTCCCAACCTCCCACTCCAACCGATTCATCCAAATGAACTCTCCATCCCTCAACCATCTCTTGAACCTCACCAAGGCCCCCTCGCGATCAACAGGCCGCCTCAACATTCCCGGCTCTCGCTCGAAAAAGTCCACAAGTTCCCCAAACCGAATCCCCTCGTCGTTTTGCAGCGTGAAATGCCTTCTAGTCCCAGGACAGTACTCATACCGAACCCCGAACGTGATCTTTTTCTGAGGCGGTTGGGTGAGAAATATTTGCCGCGCAAAGGGGTTGGGGGAGCTGAGGAAGAACCTTTTGGAAGACATGTAGAGGGTTGTGCCGGATTCTAGAGAGTACAGAGGGTCGTAGTGGATCTGGTGGGCAGCGGCTGGATGATGGGTAAAGATGCGAGCGAGTCGCGGGTTCTGTCGCCGTCGTGCATTTGCTCGTTGGGTGGCGATTCTGTACTGCATCCAGGAAAGAATTTCTTCTCCTTTCTGATCTTGCTCTTTTTCCTTTTCTTCGTCGATCTCCCGAGTGAGGAGAGTGGCGACATCGGCTTTGCTGTGTGAAATACGATGGAGGGGCTTTCCTTCTTCGCCTTTCGGGTCGGGTGATACTACAAGGACGCCCGCAGCGGATTCGTCTTGGGCATCTAGACCTAGTGCTACACGGGCGGGATGTTCGAACATGACTGCATTGTAGGTTGAGCGGGTTATGCCGCGGAAGGTTAGGAGGGGGTTAGTAGGGGAGGGAGTTTGGCAGGGTTTGATGGTTGTCGTGGTGGATACATGTACATGTAGTAGGGTTTGGGTGAGGAGAGTGCAGAGGTCGGGGTTGTTGAAGAAGGTGTTTGCTGCGGTCTGTTGCATGCTTGGTAGTGTATCAACTTTGAAGATGGAGTTGGTGACCCCGGAAGTCATGGCCTGTATATGTCGGGTACTATGAAGAGAGTGTTCTTGCGAAGTGTGGTGAGGGTAGAAGAGGTTGAGAAGGTATTACGTGACCAGACGCCTAGGAAAAGATATCAGCAAAAGTTGGCCATGCCAGCAAAAAATGCTGTGTAGTCGAAGGATCAAGGTGTGGATCCTTCAGGATGTTGGAGCACAGCCTCCTTTGAGGTAAGGTATGGCTCATGATGATCGACTTGATGAAGTCTGCAGTACTGTACCTTAGTAAGGTATTTGGAGTCATATGTCACTTCGTCACGTGTGGCCGACCGTTCAGCTGCCCCGCGCTGCTCGAATAGCAGATGGCGGGCATCCACGGCACGGCATCCCGTCCTTATCTTCACCCAACACACATCCATGTTGCTGAAAACAAAGAAACGACAAAGCAGCTAATTATTCTCGGAATCTGCTACCGCCATGGACACGCTACTGTATGTCACGCCATCAGTACACATTAAATCAAACTAAGTCCCGTACTGACCCTGCACAGCACCGCCGATTTGGCGGCAAAGGCGTCCTTCCGGCGACGATCTAGCACTTATGTCGATGCGATTCACGATCTCCCAGAGAAGGCTTCTATGGCCCCGGCGCAGCTGTATTCGACCGAGTCCGGTCGCTTGTTCCACTCTGGCAGGATTGTCATCGCCACGGTAGGTCTGCCCGCCAGAGGCAAGACACACGTCAGTGTCGCCCTCGCTCGTTACCTACGCTGGCTCGGTGTCAAGACGCACATCTTCCATCTTGGAGATTACCGCCGAGCTTACATGGGCCCCAAAGCCGAGATTCCCGACGATTACTTTTTTGTAAACGCCAGCACTTCCTCGGTCCTGCTCAGGAACAAAATCTTGAAAAAGTGTAGAGAAGACATCCTCCACTTCCTGAATCACGAGAACGGACAGATCGCTATCTTCGATGCTGTCAACCCTCTCTCGACAGGAAGGCACGCCCTCGCCAAGGAGTTTGAAAAGCAGAACATCCAGACCCTGTTCATCGAAAGCACCTGCACCGACGAGCGTATCATCGAGGAGAACGTTCGATCAGTCAAGATCTCCTCTCCAGACTACATCGGATGGTCATCCGAGGATGCAGTCAAAGACTATCTTAAGCGCATTAATTCGCGCATACCCCATTACGAGACAATCGAGGAGAAGGACCTGCACTACGTCAAGATGATCAACGCGGGAGAGCGCATGATCGTCAACAACTGCGCATTCGGTTACCTGTCTCAGCGTATTGTCTTCTACCTACTCAATCTGCACATCAAGAGCCGTCAAACGTACTTCTGTCGCGCCGGAACCACAAAGCAGGAGGACAGCTACAAAGCTGACGCCAGCCTGAGCGAGGAAGGCAAAGACTATGCTAGGAAGATGACCGAGACGCTCATCAAGCATCGCGAGTCAGAACGCCTGAACTTGATCAAGAATGGCGCACCGGAATCCACTGCCTTGAAGCCTCTGAGCGTTTGGACCAGCACGCGCAGACGCACCATCGAAACATCGGAGTATCTGGGTGAATCCGGATATCCCGTACGACAGCGCAGTCAAATGAGCCAGCTCAACCCTGGAGTTTGCGAAAAGATGAGCGAACGCAAGATCAGAGAGATGTACCCGGAGGAGGTCACCAAGCACGAGCAAGATCCCTACCATCACAGATACCCACGCGCAGAAGTGAGTGACGCAAAATTCTATGCATTTTGATTCTGACGCTCAACTAACATCTTGTAGTCCTATCACGACCTTGCCGTTCGTCTCGAGCCTATCATTCTCGAGCTTGAACGCGAGCAGAATGACCTTCTGATCATCGCCCACGAGTCTGTTCTTCGTGTTCTGTACGGCTACCTGATGGCTTGCTCTGCTACAGACATCCCCAGCCTGCAATTCCCCCGAGACGAAATCATCGAAATTATCCCGGCATCTTACAACAACTCTGCCAAGAGAATCCACATTGAAGGCTTGTCGCAGCAGTTGGTTCCTGGCAGTCCAGAAGACATCAAGATCCCAGTACCTCCAAGCGGTGCTGTGAGCCCTTTCAGTGGTATCGGTACACCCGCGCTCGGCTCTGGTACGCCTGCTGCTGGCACTCAGACACCGGTCAGTGGGACCGAGGGTGGCTCGCTTCCTCTGAAGAGAGGCAACGTCGATCCAAAGGCATAAGGATAGGGGCGACTAGGGGACTCGGTCTGGTGTGTGAGTCCGAGTAATCTCTTTCAGCAGGATGTTGGGAATGAATTAGCGTGGTTTTCTTTCGACTGACGAGTAACATGACGGCCGACTCTGCACTTACTGTGGTTTTGATGGCGTGCGAAGCGAACTATGGGCAAAGAACGATACAGCATATTCAAGAATATATTTCTAGACTGCTATCGAGTATTCCAAGCAACGACAATCGATGGCGCAGCATTCCTCACGTCTATTCTGCTTGAGCTATGGAACCTTGATAGTCGATACCACAGCACGACGAGACTCCGCCTGCTGGTCATCCCACATGTGACCATCTGAGTCGATGTAGCCCTGCTATTAAATACTACATCAAGCATACCTGCAGTGTGATCAACACCGTCGGTGGAATGCCGTCTAGCCCAAACCCTAACCCTACATGTCGCATACTTCGAACTACTGCTTTCTATTATGGGTTCAGATGAATGGCATCCCGATCGATGTCGATACACTACTTGAAGAAGGACGAGAACGATGAACGCAACTACAACAATATGATGGAGATCTCGGACTCTCGCATTCTCGCATAACAGTACTTGTAGTCGTCAGCGTTGTGTCACCCCGGAACGATGAGCCGTCCCAACTATTACATCATGACTTGGGATCGCATGTAGAACAAAGTAAACATAAGAGCTGCATGCGACTACTCGACAGCGAAAGGGTTAAGTAGATATCATTGACCATTCTGTACCATTTTCCAGACTCCAGCCATTCCGCCATCTTGCCTCAAGCTCCATCTCTCTTCATCAAACCTAAATTGACCACACCACATTCTCACATCAACAATGGGCGTGTCTCTCAGCACAGCGCGTTACCTCGCGCCCCTCTCCTTTGCCTATGATTTCGCTGCCCAGCAGTATGGCCTCAACTCAACGCCGAACATGATGGACATCCACGAGCGCAACATCTCCTTCTGGTCGCCAAACCCTTACTTCATCGGAGCCTTCTTCTTCCCACAACAGCTGTAAGCAATGATCCTGTCGATCGACACCCGGGAAACCAGACCTTCCAACGAGAGACACACAACTAACCTTTCCTTCTTCCACTCCCTCACAGCTTCCAACTAGCCTGGCTCTACAAGCTCTGGAAGAACAACCCCTCCAACCCAACCCAAAAGCGCGAGCTCGACGAAATCGTCAGGTTCGTCCCCTACTACGCCATCGGCAACTTCTGCATCGGCACCTGGATGTTCTTCTGGAACAGCGAGCAACTCAAAACCAGCAACGTCTTCGTCTGGATCAACAGCCTCATGCAGCTGTGGTACATTTCAACCCAGCTCGAGCCGATGAACACCAAGAGCTGGGGCAGCATCCTGACGCACGTCGTCGCCAAAACTTTCGCGGGGATCGGATGTTTGGACTTCTTGCATAACACTGGTGTCGCGTATTTCGTTGGGGCCGAGCCGCCTGTTTGGGCCAAGGTCGCGACCGGACTGGGATTCGCGGGCCTGAGTGCTGGGAGTGATTGGATCTTTGGAGGGTGTATGGTTTATGATCTTGTGGCGCTGGCTACGGGCCAGAGGCAGTATGGGAATGAGGGTTGGAGCAATCTGTTGATTGCGTACGCTGTTGGCGCTGCGGGCATTGTGGGCGCGAGGAACCTTTTGAAGTAGGTGAGATGAGAGAAGAGGAAGAGCTGAGGATTGATTGAGTCTGGTCTCGGGGATGCCTAAAGGCTGACGTTTGAATTCCTTCAGACCGCCGTACACGAGCGATAAGGGCGATTACGCACAAGCTGCGCAGGATGAGGTTGAAGACTCTGTGTGAGTGCTCTGAAGATTGTCATTTGGGATGTAAGATGAGGTGATCTTGTCATGTCTGGGATGTATAATCTAAAGTTAGGTAACGTGATCAAGAAGAGATTCCAGAATTCGCGAACATCGGTACGAGGATGAAGTCCGGAGAAGAAGGCACAGTAGTCCAGAGAATCGTAAGGGAGTCGCTAACAGTTGCACCTGAGTAGTGTGAAGTGATCGAAAGGCGGTGGAGAGCATGGTGCTCCACTGTAGACGATAACCGCGAGCTTCATGTGGGAACTACTAAGACGAGTTAACGCAGGACGGTTGAAACGTGCGATCTTTACGTTTGGGACCTAGAAGGGAGTTGTGACTTTCGAGTGATCAAGGCCGAGCCCGAGGCCCCTCACTTTCACTCAGCGTTGGTATTTGGTTTTGTAGTTGCTACTCGGGCAATAAGTACATGTAGCAGACTCTGAGAACCTACATACGTGTACATGTAGATACCAACGCAAAAGTGGTCAACAGAAGTCTCCCACCTTCGCGCCTTCTCAAGGGTTAGGGTCGACGGCCCGCATTCTTATCTTTGCACCACCCAGCAGTGATGCTGGTGCTCCCTTACACGACAATTTACCGCCAAACATCTGAGCCTTCTTCAACGCTCACAGCGGCGACAATGCCCTGTTCCGTTACCCGACTCGCCCGAGCGCCAGCTTGACATCTGACACGCGCGACCGCACGCTCAGACCGGTGACATACAAGTCCACCTGGGAGATATCCGAAAGAAAACGCTCGACCGGATGACGAAGCCGACTGTGAGATACCCATGACGAAAAGAGATCAAACTTCGACAGCACGTGGTGTCATGCCTGCGATCGAAAATAGGGCATGAGAAGGCGATGACGAAGTTGCGCCATTTTGCTCTTGGATGGTCTTGGAGTCTTGGTGAAATCCGGCAACCGACCAGTGTCCAGAATGCGCGTGCTGATGCCGATGCCGATGGGTGGTGGCCCTGGTGGATGCCGGTAGTAGTCCAGAAGATAATGCACAGAAATAATCGCAAAGCACAGCACTAAACTTATCGAGGCATACCGTCTCGGATGACTAGCTCCAGGCACGGGATTCGACAAGACTTCTACGCGTGTTCGTCATGCATTCTAGCGCGCCACTAGTGGCATCGAGATGTTCGACGGGCAAAAGGCAAATTTTCGGTAAGCACGGCCTCCCCTACAATACCATCGCTTTCTGAAAACCGCTGCTTTCTGATGAAAGCGCCGCAATACGCCCGCCAAGGGCTCGGTGCTAACACGGTGTGTTGAGAGATTGGCCCCAACTAGGCCCCTTAGCTGTTTTGAATGCCGCAAAAAGCAGCGAGACGGTCAGAGGATGTTGCTGGTAACTATCAAATTGGTTGCCGACCACGCAGAATCTCATATTGCACTCATCTCGACGGTACGGTGTACAGTCGAAGTCGAGATATGGTGTACGCCACTGTGTTAGTCGCAAAGAAAAAGCTTGTCAAGATCCACGTCCGATCCGCGCCGCGACGCCTACCGCAACTTACCGCGCGATCTAGGAGCTTGGCATTCCTCCGAGGTTTGGTCTCAACGACATCATCCCGTCTGGCCAGTCGGAGTATGATCATGAGCAGAGTCTGCCAATCCCATGCTCTCGCTCAGTGTGAGACAAACGCGCTGATGATGATGATGATGATGATGATGATGATGATGATGATGATTTTGCCATCCCAATATCCAAGACAGCTCTTTTGCTGGTAGAGCTGGGGACAAACTCATGATTGATGATCCTGCTAACGCGTGAGCTCTGGTCGATATCAGAGACAGACGGACGTTACTGCTACAAAGCACTAGGTTAGGCTCGCCTCGGCACCTCTGAACGGCAGCAGATCTTTCACTCACCTCTTCATCATTCCGTTGATGCCGCCGCCGTTGGAGCTCGCCCTCGGAGCTCCACTCTTCGTGAGACCCATTCTTCATTTTAAAAACAGTATAGCTCAATATGCCTTCCGGACAACCAGGCACAACGTCCGTGATGAAGTTGCACGCGATCGAAAACAAGCGTCCTTCACGACGACGCCGGGGTCTGGGCGCGGGATTGCTGTTTTCGTGTATCCTCCACTTCACATCTGAGGGAGCCCCATCGTAGGGCCCCGGACCCCGAGTGTCACCCAGTAATCTGAGAAGAGCTCTGACCCGACTTCCTTATAAACCTTCAGTCTCTTTCCTCTTCTCGTTTCATTCCCCTCACCTCTCCTCCCTTCGCCTAGGACACCTCTCTCGTTGCATGTTCCTTCTCTAGATACCCTCCATCCCTAACCAAACATGCCCTTCCTCAAGCGTACGGAGCGGGAGGCCAACGAGGCCGCCCAGCTCGAGAAGACCTCTTCTCCCCTGGCCAACCCCGCCCATGCCGGCAACAATGAGCTCTCTGGCTCCGACCAGAAGATCACCTTCATTGCCGTCTTCCTCGGTCTTGTCGCCTCCATCGGTGGTTTCATGTTCGGCTACACTTCTGGTCAGATTTCCGGCTACTTCAACATGATCGACTACCAGCGTCGTTTCGGTGAATACACCGAAAACCCCAACAAGCTCGAGGGCGGTGCCACGTCCGGCTACTACTTCAGCGTTACCCGCCAGGGTACCATCGTCTCTATGCTCTGCGCCGGTGCCTTGATCGGTTCCCTCGCTGTTGGAAAGCTCGCCGATACCCTTGGTCGCAGAATGGCCGTCTCATTCTCCGCCTTCTTCTGCGCCATTGGCATGATCATCGAAATTTCCTCGACTTACCACTGGGCTCAGTTCGCTGTTGGCCGTCTGATCACTGGTATGGGTGTTGGCGCCCTCAGTGTCACCGTTCCCATGTACCAGTCTGAGAGCACCCCCGCCGTCATCCGTGGTGTCGTCGTTGCTTGCTACCAGCTCTTCGTCACTCTCGGTATCTGGACCGCTTACATGATCAACTTCGGTACCCACGACATGGACTCCAGCGCTTCCTGGAGAATCACTGTCGGTCTCGGCTTCCTCTTCACCTTCATCCTCGGTGGCGGCATGCTGTTCCTTCCCGAGTCTCCGCGTTTCGCCTTCCGTCAGGGCCGCGAGGAGGAGGCCCGCGCCACCATTGCTCGCCTTGGTGGTGTCGACACCAACCACAAGTCCGTCAACGACCAGATCAACGAGATCCGCTTCAAGCTCGACGAGGAGAGAGCCGGCAAGGACACCAAGTGGTGGGAGATGTTCACCGCCCCTACCATGCTTCGCCGCGTCATGATCGGTGTCATCCTCCAGGCCGGTCAGCAGCTCACTGGTGCCAACTTCTTCTTCTACTACGGCACAACCGTCTTCTCCGGTGTTGGTCTTGACAACTCCTACGTCACTCAGATCATTCTTGGTTCCGTCAACGTCTTCTGCACTTTCGGTGGTCTGTGGGTCGTCCAGAAGTGCGCTCGCCGCACTGCTCTCATCGTTGGTGCTCTCTGGGCTGTCGTCTGTTTCCTGATCTACGCCCTCGTCGGTGAGCTCGTTCTTGAGAAGACCGGCAGCTCCGCCGCCGGAAACGTCCTGATCGTCTTCACCTGCCTGTTCATCGTCTCCTTCGCCACCACCTGGGGACCCCTCGTCTGGGCTGTCGTCGCCGAGCTGTACCCCGCCCGCTACCGCGCCCCCTGCATGGCTCTGGCCACCGCGTCCAACTGGCTGTGGAACTTCCTCATCTCCTTCTTCACCACCTTCATCGTCAACGACATCAACTACTGGTACGGCCTCGTCTTCGGCGGCTCGTGCCTGTTCCTCGCGGGCTTCGTCTTCTTCTTCGTCATCGAGTCCAAGGACCGCTCGCTCGAGGAGATCGACACCATGTACGTGCTCGGCGTCAACCCCATCTCTTCCGCCAAGTGGGACGGCTCCAAGGTTCCCATGGACGAGGAAAGCAGCCGCGAGAACTCCGCTGCTCCCCAGCACGCCGACGCCACTCCTATGGCCCGTGTTCCCACCAACACCATCAACGAGTAGATGCAACGCTTCCACTCGTTCTTTGATGTTGCAAGATTTCGTTCAGTTAAATGTTTAGCATTGCGATGGTGTACATTGTTTTATGTGGCTATGGGATAGATGGGGATCATGGGATGGTACCGGCTCAAACGGCCGGACCTCGAAAAATCACTTTTATGCTATATCATGTCTCGACACGTCGAGACTAGAAAATTTAATGAAGCTCTTCCAAACTCACTTGCCTCTCTCTGCTCATCTGCCTGCAACCGTCTTCTCACCATGTACCATCAACTACGCGTCGACGATATAGCTAGCGGGATGTATGATGTCTGATCTGATAATTGATACACAATACGATACAATGCTGTGTTGAGTACCTCGCAAATGTATAAAACAAACCCGCTGAAACTCTGTTCTATGCCCTTGGAGTAATTCTCTGTTAGGCATTGACTGCCTGATGTTATGCTAGTCATGGCAAAGCCGCAAAATAAAGATCTAGGTCGGTAGAGGTACCTCCCTCACCGCCGCCGATCGAGGTTGGAACCCTCTCCTCCTCCCCGCCACAACCATCCCCCGGGCGGAGAACACACCCCGGGCGGGGCATGCATGCATGCGTGCGTACTTATGCAAGTCATGCCGCAGGCGAAACACGAGGTGTCGGTCCGATAGAGCAGCAGCGGAGAGAATGTGGAAGGCAGCAGTTGAATTGATGGGGGAGGCGGAGCGCGCGGAGTAGAAAAAGTCTGGTCTGGGACAACCTGCACCCCCCTCGCGGAGAGGAGGAGATGATGGGGGTGGGCGGACTCGCGTGTCGCGCGTCGGTTAGAGGGTGGAGATGGGGGTGGTTTCCCAACAAAAGGCGTGATCTCGGTGGTATTCCTCGGGGCATGGCCCTGGCTGGGTTTATTATTATCGTCCGGTTCTCCCGGTGAGCCGGTTCGGAATTGTGGTTGTGCTGTCGTTGTGCTGTCGTTGTGCTCTAATCGCGTCTATCGGTTTATGCTTGCTTTACTCGAAGTCGCTGTGAGGGTTTGGTGCCGTGTAGCCGCGGGCGTGGAAGTAGTTGTAGAGGTGTTTTTCGAAGCGTGCGAGCTGGGATGGATTAGCTGGATAAGCTTAAGTGGCAATGAACACCTCGGGTTTGCTGTTCTGATGCTCTGTCGCCGATGTGATAAGGGAGTTGGAGATCATGTGAGGCTCGTAGGTGTTTGAAGTCATGTCAAGTTTCACTTTCAGGACTCTAGGACTTTTCAGACAGATATGATGGCAGATCGAACTTGGGAAAAAATATGAAGGAAATGTTGGACCTGAGTGCACTTACGATATTACGGTCTTCGACCACGCCGTCTCTAACCCAGACACTATGAGCACCCATCATGTTCGCCATCATCATATCTGTAAACAGCCGGTCGCCCACAATGGCGACTTGCTCAGGCTTCGTGACTTGAGAGTCAGGCCTGCTGCGGAAGTAATCCATTATCTCTCCAGAACAGCCGGGCTTCTTGGTGGTGTGCCTAAGTACGGTGACACCAGTATTTTGTTCCAAGAGTTCAGCATCCTTGAAGCCTGGATCTGCACCGGTGCCAGAGGAGTTGGAGACGATCAAAAGTCTGGAACCCGGGTAGGCTTGTCGTAACTCGTCGAATTTGGCCTTGTTGGCCGGAAAGATCTCATTCTGGTGTGGGATGGCGAAGCAGTTGTCCTTGTCGAGTACGATGGCCCGGATGTCTGGTTTCTTGTCGTCGGTTTTGCTCGTGCCGAATGCTTCTGAGAGTGGCACGGGGATCTTGTCGAAAGATGAAACGGTGTGATGCGGCAGGCACAAGGCTGGGTTGACGAATAGCCGAAGGATGTTGAGCGATCCGGATAGGTTGAGATTAGGCATTGCTACAAGAAGGTTTTGTTATACATGTAACTACTGTCTGGTGCTTATTCTTTTCCAACTTCCAACTCGTCTCCCTTCCAAGCTTCCTCGACGTTGCGCGTGTCAAAGCTCTCCCTCGCCCTAAACGACCGCATCACCACCACCGATCCATCATTGCCATTCGCACTCTTCCGATCACGATACTGAATAATACTTTCCGTGCCAGCTCGACATATAATACCTGCGACAACGCGAGCACTCAGCATTTCCCCCGACCCTCTCTCGGCATTACCCAGCGCATGCGATAGCTTGCTGCGTGTGATCGGACTTTCACCAGGCTACAGATCTGACCATCGCGTCGAGTATCTGCCAAGACAGCACGCGTAACTCGATAAACACATTCCGAGGGGAGGTCATCTAAAAGAGGAATCGAAACAAACATGGCGAGATGGAGAGCCGCGGCGGGTCTGCTGCTACTACAGCTTCTTGCTGGAGCCCAGGCAGCGGAGGAGGAAGTGGTAGGTCGAGTCGCGATATGAACGCTTGGCCAACGACGGCAGCTGAACAGCTTTACAACAGAATCAGAAGGACTCGAAGCGACAAGTATGCTCCGGCATGTACTCGAGGAAAGCCTGGGGAGGGAATGTCGACCCGTTCATCTTGACCAAATTCATGAAACCAGAAGACATACCCGAAGGAGAAGACCCCATAGTGAGCTTGGTGGTGTTCGAGTGGCAGGACAAAGACCTCATAGGAAAGCCAGTTGATCCGCCGGATGATGTGAGTGAATTGGCAACGGAGATGGAAAGCAGGCCAGGGCTGACAGCGCATGCGCAGCACGTGTACATTTGCGACCAAGGGAATGTCGATGCTGGACACTGCAAAGAAAAAGATATTGGAGCTTTCATCACGGCTGACAACACTACGGAGAAGTCACGATCGCAAGTGATATCAATGGCCGTCCATCTGAAAGATCCGCCAGCGATAAACTACCCGATCAAGCGGACAGGCTACTACTGCGTCGGCACATTCGGATATGACATTGAAGAATACAGCGCTGTTGTCGAGTTCCGGAACGCTTTTGGTGAGCTTCCTGCTGCCCAGATTGTAAAGCTGCCGTTCTACGCTGCTTTTACACTGGTATACGCCCTGCTCGGCATCGGCTGGGGCATCCTGTACTACATCAACCGCAACGACATCCTCCCAGTCCAGAACTACATCACGGCGATTGTTGTGTTCCTCGTGGTGGAGATGTTCATGACTTGGCTGTTCTACGACTACCAAAATCGCCACGGCCTCAACACTGGAGCGAAGGTACTGCTCGTGGTGGTATCGATTCTTTCAGCCTTCCGTAACAGCTTCTCCTTCTTCCTGTTGCTGATCGTCTGCATGGGCTATGGTGTTGTCAAACTCTCTCTGGGCAAGACGATGATCTACGTGCGTTGGCTGGCAATCACCCACTTCGTCTTTGGTGTCATCTACTCCATCGCCTCGCTCTCGGTAACACCCGAGAATGCCGGCCCACTTGTTCTCTTAGTGGTTCTTCCTCTGGCAGCCACACTCACTGCTTTCTACGTGTGGACACTCAACAGTCTCAACTTCACTTTGAGAGATCTTGTTCAGAGGAAGCAGACAGTCAAGGCGGCCATGTACAAGAAGCTGTGGTGGTGCATCTTGACCTCGATCATTGTCATCTTCGCCTTCTTCTTCGTCAACAGCTGGACTTTCGCAGGCCAGAGTGACGAAGACTTTGTTCCGAACCACTGGTCTACGCGCTGGTTTATCCTCGATGGCTGGCTCAACTTGATTTACTTCGCCGATGTTGCATTTGTCGCCTACATCTGGCGACCTACCGCGAACAACCGCCGATTCGCCATGAGTGATGAAGTAAGCTATCCACCTTTGACCCCAGGCTCATTTGATCACAGACTAACTATCATTGTCCCTCCAGATTGCACAAGACGACGATGGCTTTGACCTCGCTTCTCGTGATTCGCTCGATTTGGGTGATGACCTCGAGAACGGCGGCGGAGACGGCACAACTACACCTAAACCACCAGCGTACGACTCCCTGTCCGGAAGCTCGCGCGCTAACAACCGTGATCTGTCGCCTCTGCCGGCACCCATCCCGCAGAAACCCTCAACATTACCACGTGAGAGCCTGGAAGGCGAAATGATGTTTGATATTGGTAGTGAGGTTGATGATGACAGCGATAGCGATGGTGAAGGCAGGCGGTTGACCAAGGGCGGTAAATGAGCTTGTTCGATTATCATCGGGGTCACTGAGACGGCAGGCAAAGAAGTGTCGGATGGCTAGATATCAGGAATTGTGATAATATTGTCTTTCCATCCGCACTGTGATTTTGGCGCAAGACTTATGACACACAACCTCCTCGCATTTTTAAAGGGATATATTTCATTTCATGGTGAACTTCCATGTCGCTTGTGGTGGCGTGAGAAGGGGCTCCCATAGGGCTGAAGGCTGAGCGTCAGGGTCCATTGTGGACACGATGGGGTGGTAGGGACGTATTCATTTATACTTTCAATCATTTAGAGCCTTTATTTTGAAACCCCAACCGCTTGCTTCCACCGCAATACCCATCAGACGCACATCTCGGCGCTGATTGAAAGACCGCTTCGATCAACCCTTGCTTTCATTCCTCGTCTCGCCAGCAAGCCAGCAGTGCCAGCTTGCACACTCGAAAGTACAGCCAGGTACATGCCTGACGGCTCCTTTTCCTCTCCACGCCGCCGAAGCAGCTCAGCCGTCCTCCCCAGGCGCGAAAACAGCGATTCGAGAAACACCACCTTCAAGGACAAGCAGGTCCAGCCTGAATCCATGAGCGAGAAAGTCAAGAACGCCTGGATGAATCAGGGCCAGCGCTCGCGGTACCTAAAGACCGCCGGCATCGTTGCCTTTGTTCTTCTGGTGCTGTTCTACATCGTCCCGAGCGGCGGCGACAGCGGCAGTGGATACCTACCTCCCGGTGCGGGCAGCTTAGCAGGCGGTGATGTCGCTAGTGACTCGAGCACTGCGACGCAGAAATGCACGCGCAGCTATGACAAGAGCAAGCCTCTCGTGCAGTATGCTCTCATGATTGATGCAGGCAGCACTGGCAGCAGGATCCACGTCTATCGTTTCAACAACTGCGGTCCTACGCCTGAGCTGGAGACTGAAGATTTCAAGATGACACCGCCCAAGGATGGCGGTGGTAGTGGATTGAGCAGCTACGGCGACGACCCTGAAGCCGCAGCGAAGAGCTTGGACATGCTTCTTGATGTTGCCATGGAGAGTGTGCCGGATAAGCTGAAGGGTTGCACACCGGTCGCTGTGAAGGCTACCGCTGGATTGAGGAAATTGGGCCCCGAGAAGAGCAATGCCATTCTGAAGGCTGTCCGTGACAGGCTGGAGACCGTATACCCCTTCCCGCTCGTCAGCGATGCGAAGGGTGGCGTCGAGGTCATGGACGGCAAGGATGAGGGTGTCTACGCTTGGATCACGACGAACTACCTGCTGGGCAAGATTGGTGGCCCAGACAAGACGCCCACAGCTGCTGTCTTCGACCTTGGAGGCGGCAGCACGCAGATTGTCTTCCAGCCTACTTTCCCCGAGGCCAAGCATGGTGGACTCCCTGAGCAAATGGCAGAAGGCGACCACAAGTACGCCCTTTCATTCGGCGGACGGGACTTCACCCTCTACCAGCATTCTTACCTTGGCTACGGCTTGATGGAAGCGCGCGACGCACTCCACCGCGTCGTAGTCGAGGGCATGTATAAGAACAATCCCGAGAGCAAGGGCTGGCTGGCCAAGCCTATCTCCAACCCCTGCCTGGCTCCTGGCAGCAGCAAGGAAGTCAAGGTGCCTCTCAGCGAGAACCACCCGCTCGGAAAGCAGGTCACGGTCAACATGACCGGCCCATCGACCACTACCGCCGCCGCACCGGCCAACTGCCGCGCTCTCGCCGAGAAGACCCTCAAGAAGGAGTCGGAGTGCAAGCTCGCACCCTGCGCTTTCAACGGAGTCCACCAGCCCAGCCTCGAAAAGACCTTCTCCCGCGAAGATGTCTACCTCTTCTCCTACTTCTACGACCGCATCCAGCCCCTCGGCATGCCCGAGACCTTCACCCTCCGCGAGCTGCACGACCTCACCTCTCGCGTGTGCGCTGGCGGCGACGCCTTGAAGGTCTTTGAGAGCGTCCCTGGTGCGATGGAAGAACTGAACGGCCGCCCGGACACCTGTCTGGATCTGAACTTCATGCTGGCACTGTTGCACACGGGCTACGAGATGCCCATTGACCGCGAGGTCAAGATCGCGAAGAAGATCAAGGGTAATGAGCTTGGATGGTGTTTGGGTGCCAGTCTGCCTTTGTTGAGTCAGGAGAGTGGCTGGAGCTGCAAGATCTCGCAGCTCAACTAGAATCGCTAGGCGCGTTTTCTCTTATGAAAAGGATTACGGGAGCATCGGGATATTCAGGATGTATGAGTACAGATTTTTGGTTTACAAGCATCTGAAAAACGGTGTCTATTGCGAGAGACTGGCTTGCTCATTTTATTTGCTAGATCCTTTTTTGCAGTCTTTGATAGACGTATATGCAAAAGTTGTATTTCGACGACCGCACATTGTTTCCGTTCTCTAACGCAACGGCAGAGATGGGAGTGCACAATTTGGATCCGATGTAGCACTGCGAGTCCGTCTGCTATGTTGGAGAACCCGGTCCGATGTCCATGTTCATTGGTACGAGCAGGAGGCTCCGAGGGAATCAGGCCCTCTGACTTATTAGTCGCCCGCCCGAAGGATCACCCCAAGCGGAGAACGTTACATACACCGGGATCTGATTCCTCCGTTTGCAACATCAACCCTCACCTTCTCCAGAGTCGCGCGACCGATGGAGTGAAGGCCAGAATGGACTGTGTGAGTGAACGAGCGAAAAACTGTGTTACATTCAACTGCTGATGGTTACTGCGTTCAGGCAAGTGTTCTCATGACCTCCTACCCAGGTGAATATAAGCTGATATTAAGCTTCACTAAGCGAGACATATGCTTTCAGCCCCAACAGCGGTGGGCGCCGAGCGTTTGCTTTAGTGAATACAGTACACTGTACCTAGAGCAGTAGATGTCAGTGCCAACAACCAACTACGAATAATGAAGTAGTCACTGATCGAGCCTTACAATACGAACGGCATGCCCTACGGCTTACAGCACGTGCTGAACAGTGAGTGGACGGAAGTGGAGACACGTGAAGGATGGGCGCCACTTACGATTTGATGTAGTACAGCAGTATGTACTGCACTTGCATACTCTACCAAGCGTTTGTCCGCGGCATCCTTCCACGCTTCTGATGCTTCGTAACTCTTCTTGCTCGTCTTATTCGGGCGAGGGCTGCTTCGATTGGTTGGCGCAGGTGGCTCCCCTGGCCAACCATGTGCTTGCGCTGGCATGTGGCATGTGCCTCCGCATGTACTTCACTTACGTACTGTATGTACAGTCACTGCATATGGCATTGATCGGCTTAGTTGAAACGGCGTCACGAGCAAACGGCAACAAAGCCGTCGCGTGACCGTAACTCGACTTCTTCCACCGGCAGCTCCTTCCCGTAACTAACATAAAACTCCCACCTACTACCCGACATCCACCTCCTGTTCTTCGTTCACCTGTCTCTACACCCCTTAACTCACACCCACTGGTACACAACTCCTCGGCAACCGCGACCATCGAGTCAACCTCACTCTCATCTTTCGAGCCTGCTCGGCCTACATCCCTCGAACCCGTCACACACTTACACTTGACAACACACAAAGATTGCCCACAATGGTGAAGCAGTACGGCAATGTCTACCTTATCGCGGCCATCTCCATCATTGGAGGTGGTCTTTTCGGTTTCGACATCAGCTCCATGAGTGCTATGTAAGTTTCCCTCCAACACAGTCGATCGAGGCCGTCGCTAACATCAGCTCAGCATTGCCACCGAAAACTACCGCCGTTACTTTAATCAGGGCCCTGGTGAAAGCGACGGCCCTCGCTCTGATGTTCAAGGCGGAATCACTGCCTCCATGGCGGGTGGATCCTGGCTCGCCTCGCTCTGCTCTGGTTACATCTCCGACGCCTTCGGCCGCAAGAAAGCCATCATGCTCGGCGCCGTCATCTGGGTAATCGGCTGCATTATCGTGTCCGCCTCTCAAAACATCGCCATGCTCATCGTTGGTCGCATCATCAACGGCTTCTGCGTCGGAATCTGCTCTGCCCAGGTCCCGGTCTACATCTCTGAATTGGCGCCGCCGTCCAAGCGTGGTCGCCTGGTGGGCGCGCAGCAATGGGCCATCACCTGGGGAATCATGATCATGTTCTACATCTCCTACGCCTGCAAGTTCATCAGCGGTCCCACCGCCTCGTTCCGCGTTCCGTGGGCACTTCAGATGATTCCGGCCATTATTCTCTTCTTCGGCATGATGTTTCTGCCCGAGTCGCCTCGTTGGCTCGCTACCAAGGACCGCTGGGAGGAATGCAAGGCTGTACTCGTGCTTACCCATGGCAAGGGCGACCCTGACAGCCCCTGGGTTGCTCGCGAGTATCGGGAGATCAAGCAGTGGCTCGACATAGAGCGTCAGTCCAAGCAGGTCAGCTATGTTGAGCTCTTCTCCCCCCGCTACATCAACCGCAGTAAGTTTTCTTGCCCCCTTGTACTGCAAAGCAGTATGCTAATGGACTCCAGCGCACATTGGTCTCTTCACTCAGATCTGGTCCCAATTGACTGGCATGAATGTCATGATGTAAGTCCTCGAGCATATTCGCACATTGCATGACTACTAACTGCCGGATCGGTATTATATCACGTACGTGTTTGCGATGGCAGGACTCGAGGGGGATAACCTGCTCGTTTCTTCCTCGATTCAGTACGTTATCAATGTCGTCATGACGGTCCCGGCTTTGATCTTCGTGGATCGTGTAGGCCGTCGTCCTACTCTCCTCTTGGGCTCGACTTTGATGATGACCTGGCTCTTCGCAAACGCCGGTATCCTCGCCGTCTACGGCACGCCTAGACCTGATGGAGTTGGCGGTATCAAGGAGGCCTCTATCGAGGTCAGTGGCGCCGCCTCCAAGGCCGTCATCGCCTGCTCTTACCTTTTCGTCGCCTCGTACGCTCCGACTTGGGGTCCTGTGTCATGGATCTATCCACCCGAGCTTTTCCCCAATCACCTTCGCGGCAAGGCTGTCGCACTCGCTACTTCAGGCAACTGGGCTTTCAACTTCGCTCTCGGATACTTCGTCCCGCCGGCGTTCGTCAACATCACCTGGCGCACTTACATTCTTTTTGGAGTCTTCTGCGCCGCGATGACCATTCACGTCTTCTTCATGTTTCCAGAGACAGCCGGCAAGCCGCTCGAAGAGATCAACGCTATGTTCGAGGACCCGCACGGAATCAAGCACATCGGCACTCCGGCTTGGAAGACCAAGACTTGGACGAGCCGTACCGCCCGCATGGAGGACAACATGGACCTCAACGAGAAGAAGGCAAGCGAAGAATTCTCGCCGGAGCGCCACGAGAGCGTGAAGAGCGGCGATGTTTAGACCTTGACTTTTGCTTTGACAAGCCTCGACGAGAAATGTAGTTTGTCGAGTTAGCGGAGGACAAACATGACGGGAACGGGTTAACGATACGACACGAAACGGCGTTGGAACTTGAACATACTGCCCTAATTGGGTGCGGTCTATAACCGGTCTGTAGTATGAGTGCACATTGAAACCATGATATGAAGCGTCTGCCTCCTCATTTCCATCCATGTTTGGTGAATTGTATCAAGTAGAACATGTTCCAGTACCAATGCGCTCGACTGTGAGGCCAAATATGTGTGCGCCACGCGCTGGGCTCGTTGTTTTACCTATAACCTGATCATTATCATCCTTCTTTCTTCAGCACGAACCTGATTCGATTATCTGACTCTTCCCACTCGCAATACATTGATTTCTCTGGCCGTCACTTCGGTGATCTCATTGACTACTCACTTGTTCTTTTTTTTTTTGACTTGCTCAGAGATCGCTCAGCTTGCTAATGTCCAGAGAATGTCAACAATCACTAGACTCCGATTCTTGTAGCCAAAAATTGTGTTCGCCTGTAAGCATGAGCTGAACGTAGCGGTATATCCCTACCACAACGACGATCGTCACTCCCATCTCGAATCACGATTGACCTTCTCCGCCTCCTCTCCCATCCTTTTCATCCACCTCTCTACCAGCTCCTTGTTCTCTCTTTCGAGTTTTTCGCTCCTCTGCTCCGCCAGGTTGAACTGCAGCTCCAGCGCAACCATCTCGTCCTGTGCCTGCTCCACCATCTTACTCTTCCCCCTCAGCTCTTCATCGCGGTCCTGGAGTTTCCGCTCAGCTTCCAGCACTTGCTTGCTGAGAGCAGTGACTTGTGACTGTGAGGCTTTCTGCTGCGTAGAAAGAGCGGAGAGCTGAATCGTAAGATCCGAGAGCTGAGCTTGCAGAGTCGCGCGTGCCTTTTGCGTGGCTGAGAGGTCGGCACGAAGGGTGGAGAGGAGATCAGATGCGGCGGCGGCGGTGGAGTCTGATTCTTTGCTGCCTCTGGTCGGCGTGCCTGTTCTATCTTTCGAAAATGGGGTCTGAGATGATCGGGGACTCGGTGAGGCAGGACTCGAGACAGGCGGCGGGTGCCGTGCTAGTTGCGCGGTGCGGTCTGCAAGAGCAGTGTCTATTCGTCGTCTTAGTTATGCGGTACCTATTATACATCTGGAGCGAGATCACGTACAGGCATCGATATACGGCTTGTGAGCCTGTTCTCTGGCGTCTCGCGCCTCGAGCGCTGCGGAGTATCGTTGTATCCAATCGGCCATTTTGGGCGCGAGAGGACAGTCTTGCGTCCGTTCACCCGTGTTCGGCGAAGCTTTGTAGCATTATGTTTGCTGTTTCATGTGTAATGAGAGCTGTTAAGAGAGAGAGAGAGAGCTCGAAGCGTGACATCAACGTCGACGAGTGCCGAGAGAGTGACGTCTGCTCGTAAACATAACCTGGAACCCAATAATCACTTGCACACGCGTACATATATGCCCATCTCCACCAGTGACCCGCATATATGGATGGTACCAAGAGCCATTAAATGCATGGCGAGCGGTGAGAACTGATCAGCCATTTTCTTTCACGTGTGAATACCTGCATGACCTACAATCCAACCCATACCCATCCAAGACAACACACCTTAATCACATCCTAGCATTCCCTGAATCAATCATGGCCGAGTTTGAGCGGGCCTTCGAGGCCGCAATGAATGGCAACCACCAGCCTCCTCTCTGGGAGCATCTTGACGGTCCCGTGCCACCAGACATGCCGCAAACGACCCAGCGGGCAATCGACATGTACATGCGATCGGTCCAGCCAAACGGACACATGGGCGGCATCGGGTGGTGGCAGACGGCCAACGGCTACACGGCGATGGCACTGCACGATCTCTGGTCTCACCGGAGCATGCAAAATTACTCTCAGTTGGCACAAGCGGTTAGAGGATGTGAAGCCACGCGGCCCGGGTTGATCAACGAATTCAACGATGATACGCTCTGGTGGGGGATGCTGTGCCTTGACTTGTATGCTCTGGGTGGGGATGTGTGGTTTCTGGAGAAGGCGCAGGGCATGTGGGCGTACATGCGGAACAGAGGCTGCGTGATCAAGAAGGGCGAGCATCAATTCAGGGAGTGGGATATGGAAGGTGCATTGTTTTGGACGACCAGGGAGGGGGACTTCCAGGTGAATAGTATCACAACGGGGCTGTTTGTTGAATTGGCTGCAAGGCTTGCGGTCATTGAAAGGCAGCAGCATCATGGAGGTGGAGATGGGAAAGACAAGGAAAAGCATCCGCGGCTGGCAAAATTCATGGGTGCCGTCGGCATCGGCCATGGCAGCAAAGGCGGCACCTACGAGGAATACACCGAGTCTGCAAAGTGCTCGCTCGGCTGGATCTTGCGAGTGATGTACAGGCCGAAGGACGGCATAGTCACCGACAACATCCTGCTTAAGAAGGGCGAAAAGAGAGATTGGACCTTCTCATACCTAACCGGCACAACAATCGCGGCGTGCGCAGGACTCTACGAAGCTACAGGCCAGATGGAGTATCTCAAGCTGGCTATTCACATGGCCCATAAAGGGTTGAAGAACCTCGGCTGGGTCGAGAAAGACGGGGTTTTGTTGGAGAAAGGCCAATGGTGTAAAGGGCAGAACGACCCGATGAAGGGCAACGATTGTATCGGGTTCAAGAGCGTCTTCATGAGGCATATGGGGACGCTGTACGAAGTCATCGTTCGCTTGAATCCTCCCGATGAGGCAGTTCACCGCGAAGCACGCTGGATCAAGACCTTCGTCAACATTAACTATCGTACACTGCAGGAGAAGAACACCAATGGAAATGGGCAATACGGGCCGTGGTGGGATGGGCCGTTCGAGTGTCCGACCAGCCAAAGCCAGATGGCGATGCTGGATGTAATGGCCGCGGTGAGATTGGTCAATCGGCCATGAGTGTTCAGGGGAGTATGGGGAATGGCAATGTGTATATCTCAATATTCCCCATTCTGACGAATTGCCACGCATTTTAGATTTTCCAGGCTGGTAAGCTACCACAAGATGCGCCCTCGCCTCAATACTCGGGTTCGCCCCAACAGCACCACCAAGAGACACGCGCACAGCATTTGTTACGCATCTTCGAATCATGTCTAGTATGGTCATATCTAATGGCTCCGAGTCGATTTCTTTCATGGAGTTCCGCTGAGAGAGGTGTGCGACTGCTGACCTAACCTCACTTCACTTGCTGGTTCAAGCCCCACCCAAAGCTGGATGACCACAAACTCAAAACTACAATTACAACCCCATCCATTGGATGAGAAAACAAACATCTGTTGGCTGCGCACTTTGCACCCTGGTGTAGAAATACACTGCTCGAAATCTCTCATCATAGTCTCGACAATAGACAACAGCATCTGAAACGCTTGCCATCGCACTACTATTGTCAAACACCTCGACAATACAGATCGCTCGGACTGTCATCTCTGCCTATATCTATCGGTGACTGCCACATCCTTTGCACGCTTACTCTTCGCAACAACACCACTCTTTACCGCAACCACATCAACCTCCTCTACTATCTCACGCACGGCGCTGCTATCATCCACCACCAGCTCACGATTCACCACACCCCAGCGAAAAGAGCAAACAGAACAACAGGCGCAATCAATCTTCGAGATCCACAGAGCAGCCGATCGCACCATGGACAAGTCACTGCTCGGCAAGCTCCCCATCGAGCTGAGGCTCGACATCTATGAACGAGTATTCTACGTGGAAGATGGCCTCAGAATCACCCTCGACAAAACATCGAGCAAGTACCAGGGATCACGTACCAAGAAAGCAGCCCGCAGACCGACGAGATCGACCTGTCCACAGAAGCACCTGCTCGCCATCCGAGCCGCCTGCAGAGAGATTTACCTGGAGACAGACGGCATCGTCTCCGCGGTGAACAACTCGTGGGTTTTCGTGCACTGCAAAGATAACACCACAGCATGGGGCAAGCGTGCCCGCCAATGGCTCTTGCTTGCCGGCGTCGAGGCTCAGAAACGCGTCCAATCCGTACAATTCGACGTTGGCGTTTGGACGAAGCAACATCACGACGTGCAATCCAGAATGCACGATGTACCCAGCGAGGCCATCGCCATGTGGCACTACCTACCGAAACAGCTGAAACAGCGATCGATCGATTGCAGCATCAGGTTGACCGTCGACTGGACGACCGGCATGAAACTGCTCGGAGGCGATAGAAGAACGTTCGGACCTTGCGTTTACAAGATCCCGATGTGGAAGCCAAGGAGCGCAATCAAGGCTGCCATCAAGCTGAACACGCGCGCGCAGCAAGATCCCGTGTTGGCACTCGCGAGAGCCTGGCGAGATTCATGGGCATTGGGCAAGGGTGAGGTGGGTCCTTTCAAGAGTCCACCAAGATTTCACAAGAGGGGACCGCGGCTCTATCGAGAGGTCGATGACTTGTTTGAGTTGTCTAATGCTTTGGTGGAAATCTGCGGCAAGAGGCTGAAGTATAGGCGAGTGCGATATGTGAGATCGATGGGATGTTTGCAATTGGTGATCTGCCGATACACGAAATACTCGGACTTTATTTGACCGTGCTAAGTACTTGGAGACCTCGGAGCGTGCACTTTATGATTATGATACCCCAAGCGCATAATACAAACGTCCCTTTGTTCACAAGCTCAACTACATCTGACGATGATTGTTAAACATAGGTATGCATCTACTTTATCAGTGACGAAACGTATGTACGATGACGTAGCGATCTAGACCCTGTGTTTACTAGGTTGCAAACCATATACCTTCTAGGCAGGCAGCAGGCACGCGGCGGGCAGCAAGGTATTTAGCAAACAAGTAAACGTATCTAGTTGACATTGGACCTCTCCCACTGACTGACTTACACCTAACTCACACATATCACCCCTAGTAGGTGTACCTAAATCACAATCTGCACAACCAACCAAACATCACCAATTCGCTATGGCCGACAGCCCGCCCCTCCTCAACCTACCCGTCGAGATTCTACTCTCCATATTCCCCTACCTCGACGCGAACTCCTTCCTCTCCCTGACCTCCTCCTGCAAGTCGTTACACCAACCCGAGTTCATCCACGAAGCTTCCTTCTGGTCGACCATAGTGCGAACAACCTTCCGCGTCCCGAATCAGCCTGTAGTCCAGAACGACGGCAAGCGATGGCAGAAGCTCTACAAACGCCTGCTCACGCAGAGCCGTGTGATGACATGGGGTGACAACCAGAAGGCATGTCTCGGACACAGCTACAGCAGTCCGGCAGGGTTCCGTATGCGGGGAGTACCGCCCAGAGGACACGCGAGGCCTATCAGGCAGAAGCACATCAGCTGGCCGCAAAAGATGGAGGGCACCGAAGGGCTTGGTGTGGTTTCTGACCTGCAATGTGGTGGCTGGAGTACGAGTCTGCTCACGAGCAAAGGAGCCATTTACACGGTCGGGGTCATGGATGGGTTACAATTCAACCAGCCTCGTACGCCGGGAATGCAGCAGGCGAAGATGAATCCAACACCTTTACGCTTCCCGCCTGGTTTTGCACAGCCGTGGGAAAGGTACGACGCAGCAACGGCTGTCAGACAGTTCAGCAGTGGAAGGGCACATGTGCTCGGCTTGTCGGACAGTGGAAGGATCTGGACGTGGCAGAACATCGACGATGTTGCGCTCAATGTGCGATTCATCCACCACGATACGGTAGAAGGCGAGCGGGAACGTGGCAGAGGCGTCGTTCAAAAGGTCGTCGCGGGGTGGGACAAGAGTGCTGCTCTGATCGAAGGCAGTGGTATCGTGCTTTGGGAACCCCTTAAGCGTGAGAACGACGAGTCCGCAACCGAAGACGCAGTACTGGTACTCGAAACTGCTGTGGTACCCCGATCGAACCACCGTGACACGAAGACTGGCCGATTCCGCACAGCTGAAGAGGAGAATCTGGCCGAGACCGTTGGTGAAGTCTTGAACTTCATCGTGCTTGAGCATGTCGTTCTCTTCAGCACTTCTCTAGGCAAAGTGTTCGCGTCTGAGATCACTTGGAACAGAAACGAGCAACGCATGGGCGACCCGATTGTATTGACCTTGACGACATCTTCAGAACCCGACGAAGCCTTCGCCACTGACCTGCAAGGCTCTTTCCGTAACTTTGCGATCTTTACGAAGTCCGGCAATGTATTGACGGCCCACCAAGATCGTCTCATACCTCTGTTCCAGGATGTTGATCACGGCAATAACAGCGCTCTGTTCACTCGCATACCGGCGCTTCAGCACAAAAGTGTCATCAGCGTCGCTTTCGGCGACTACCACTTCCATGCTTTGCACTCTCCCGGCTACATCACCAGCTACGGCAACGAGCCACAAGCGTGTGGCGCCCTGGGCTTAGGAGGACACGGCGACCCAGAAGGTCGACTCCGCGGCATCAGGTATGCAGGCATGGGCGGAGATGGACGCTTGGTTCCACACGCCTACACAGAAGGCCGCCGAGTCTGGTTCGAAGAAGAGAAACGACAATGGATCAAGTTCCTCACTTCTGGAGGCGCGGACCCTGAAGAGTCAGCCGAACGCATTCGCATGGCGATTGGAAGTCCTGACATCAACGGTCAAGGCGAGGTCAGCGAATGGATCGAACAGCAGGGCAGAGACTGGGAGGAGAAGTACGGCTTGCAAGACCAAGATGAAGACGGTCTAGGCGCTTACTTTGCACTCTCCGTCACAGCGGCTGGCTGGCACTCCGGCGCCCTTGTGCTAGTAAACGAGGAGCTAGCGCAGAAATTATCGCAGGCCTGCGAAATACCGGATCCTAAAGCGGTACTACCGGAAGAAGAAGCCAAAGGAGAAGAAGAGTACTCGAACCCGAGTTCAGAAAATCCAAGCAATGACACCAGCGACAACGTGAGCACGCCGTCCTCCTCTTCCCTATTCTCCACAGCCCTAGACTATGGCCGCTGGTTCCTCGGCGTAGCACCCTACAGCGCCCCATCATCTTCGTCCTCATGGTCTAACACTTCTCCTCGGCAGCAACCAAACGACAACAACGCCACCACTCCAAGCATTCGCCGCCGCCCCGAGCTAGCAGACTACGGCGCATCGCCACGTGAAGGCAGACTATACGCCTGGGTGGGCGACCATTTCCCTCGTCTGAGATTGAGCGACGATAGGGAAATGCCGGGGAGTGTTTTATTCGATGATTGGAGGTTTGGGAGGCCGGAGTGGGATTTGGAGTTTAGTCTTTAGGAATGGAAGCTGAAATGTTTTGAGTGATTGTATTGATTTCCTTGATGGCAATGTCGGTCTACAGAGATGGCGTGTGCCGAGCGAAGCGAGCAGCCTGTATGAGTTACACCTCCGCTACGGAACTTCTCTTTCAAAAGTCGTCATCTCATTCCTGTTTTCCCATTCGCCCTTCCAAACGGATGGCTACTTGATGTTTTGAGTGAAAGATCTTACATTCAGCTAGGTTCGCGTGGAGATTTATATCGTCCTAGTATGTTGACAAAATGGATGCGTAAAGGTCTACTGATAGCCGTTGACTCTGGTGATTTCGAAGCGTGAGAGCTATTACCGCTCTTAAGGGAGGACGAGATAGATAAGTAAACCCAAGAGCGACAAACAAGAATTGGATTCGAACGCAAGATGAGAAGACATTGTATGTTTTATCTCATATTCGCTACAAGAAGCCGACGTCTATTCGAACCAAAAGGGGTTCAATCACAGAGCAATAGCAGCAGCAGAAGAAGAAATGTAGGAAGAAAAGAACTAAATGTTGAGAGCAAGAAGAGTTAAAAGGGGCGGCAAAGCCGACCAAGCGCCAACAAAAAACCTAACAACAGGCATCGCTCGCAATGCTGCTCGCTGAAAGCTATCGACGCATGGTGTTTCGAAGCTGAATGGGTAATAAAAAAGGAAGACGAGGATGAAATATAACAAAAAGCAACCCCAATTGACTCCTTCTGGCTTTCTCCTGTGCCAGTTCCTCGCGTCAGACATTATAATCTTCAACCACTCTGGTGTGATTGTGCATGCATGACACCACACCCAGTTGGCTCTCGTCCGATGTGTTAAACCGCGCCTCAACGACACCGCTGTGTGATGAGACGATAACAAGAAAAGGAGGAAAGAAAAACAAAGCACCTAACAACGCCATGCCGTGCAGGATAAAAAAACGAGGATGAGTGTCAAAGTAGGTTCTCTGCTTTCCACAAGTTTGACTTCCGAATAATACAGACAAGGATGCTCAGGCGATTTAGAAGAGTGGCTGCTTGACGTCTTGCACGCCGCGCCTGATCACATCCTCGATCTTCCACCTAGGCGGGATGACGTTGGGCTTGTCGCCGGACTCGAGAGATGAGCGAATTTGCATCTCCTTCTCGTTGGTCATGCCATCGTGCATTGGCTCCTGGCCACCGGCGATGCCAGAGCTGAACTTGAGTTGCAACACCTCGCCAGCCTGGTCGACAGCAGCGAGCAAACGGTCGAGATCGTCTTTGGTGTGTGCGGCGGAAACACAGAAGCGGGCGCGAGAAGAGATGAGCGGCGTGGCAGGGTATCCGACAACGACAACGGCGATCTTGCGCTTGAGCATCTCGTGGGAGAATGCAGGGATCTTGGCGGGGTGGTACAGGAGGAGTGGGATAATGGGCGAGTCGTCGTGTCCGTAAATGATGAAGCCAAGGCGCTTCAATCCAAGGCGGAGGTAACGGCTGTTGAATGCTAGCCTCTGCAGGCGCTCCTCTCCTTGGCCCGGAACGAGGTCGCCGGCGATGATGCGCAAAGAACTCGAGATTTGTGCAAGCACAGCCGGAGCAGGAGACTCGCCGTAGATAGTACCAGCGTTGAGGACGCGGATCTTGTCGATGATAGGCTTGCTGCTGGCGATGTATCCACCATTGGCGCCGAACGACTTGGTGAAGGTTCCCATCAGAATGTCAATGTCCTTGGTGTCAATGCCGAAGTAGTCGCAGACACCGCGACCTTTAGGTCCAAGAGCACCAATGCTGTGAGCTTCGTCGACGTAGAGGTTGAACTTGTACTTTTTCTTCAGAGCGATCAGACCGGGAAGGTTGCAAAGCGTACCCTCCATGCTGTAAAGACCCTCTACAGCAACCAAGATCTTCCTCCAAGGCCGGTGCGTGCGCGGCTGACCTTGGCTAATACGTTCACGGAGAAGACGCTCAAGATCGGTCATGTCGTTGTGCTTGAACATGTCGATGACAGCGCCCGAGACACGAGCACCGAAACGAATCGAAGAGTGGTTGAGCTGATCGCTGATCATGAGGCAGCCCTTGCCGACTAGAGCCGGGAAAACGGTAGCGTTCGTGACAAAGCCCATGCTGTAAATGGTGGCAGCCTCTTTTCCAACAAACTCGGCGACTTGCTTCTCTACGTCAATGTGCAAGTCGCTGGTACCAGAGTCTCCGCGAGGAGAGCAGTATGAAATGCCGTACTTTCGGAGGCAAGCCTCGGCTGCGTCCGCGCACTCGCCTTCCGATTGAGCAAATCCGAGATAGTTGTAGGAGCTCATGTTCAAAGTCTCCGTAGTCGTGCCCGTCAGCTTGAATGAGAGGTTGAAGTCATCGCTCTTCCTGTCCAAGAGAGTGATGAAACGGCCAGGAACACCGGTGACCGGCCGCCTGAAGCAATCGTTGATGCGCAATTGCAGACGACGGATGTAGAAGTTGTCGAAATCGCTGTTCAAGGGTGCGTATCCGTCTCGTTCTTGTAGCTGCTTGTACCGATCCTGCTTGAAACGCTTGCCGAAGAAATCTCGCACGTGTCCAAAGATGATCAGGATGAGGTAGGAGATGTATGTTGTGATCAGGTAGTAGTAGGGAGGCTCATCCTCGACGGGCTCTGGGAATTCATCGCCCACGAATCTTGACGAGTAGAGGTGCTGCTTTGAACCAAGCGGACCGAATGCCGCATGTTGCTTTGCGAGCCTCTTGGCCTCTGTTGGCGTAGGCGGCGAGAAGAGGGTCAAAGGTCTTGTGGCGTCGTCCATCTTACTCTTCTCGCCGGTTGCAGTCGTCAGGTTGATTGTGGGTAGGCTCAATGAGGGCGTCTGCGGTGAAGGCGGGCGGAAAAAAGGTTGCTGAGGCGCGTCGAGTCGCGAGTTTGCGGGCTTGGGAGCGCCGGTAAAGGGGATGCTGAAGCGTGGACGGTACTTGAGTTTCGACTCGCGGGACTCGATTCTGACGGGCTCCTTCTCGGAGAGCAGGTCGGGTGGAGCGGTGGACTGGGAGGCGAAAGGATTGAGAGTTCTGAGCGGCATTTTCCTGGTTGATACGGATGTTAGGCGCAGGCAGCGAGATGAGATGGAATTGCGCTGGCGACGAGGCCGCAATGCAGCGCCAGATGAGTGCAAAAGGTAGGAGTCGGAATGGTGAGGTTGAATGGTATGTGTGTGTGTTGTGTTGGGGGGAGAGAGAGCGTGTGAGTGTTGTGTATGTGTAGGCAGGTACTAGGGATGGGCGCGAAGGGTTGCGGGAAGACGCGGATGTAAGATGTAAGATGTGATCTCGATCTGCGCCCAGCCAGCCACTGATGATGATGCTGCTGCTGAGCACCTCTTCCCAATGTGCCATTCGCAATTGATTTCTTTTGCTTTGCGCTTGCAATTTGCCCGTTTGAATCTTCGCGCAGGTCGTGTCGGTGCCGTTCGCTGTCCGAGAGGCCGTCCAAGCCATCTTCGACATTTCTTGAGTGGAATAATGATGAAATGATATGCTTACCTATTGCATAACAGACAGACTCGCTCTCACACCGCAGAGCTTCGGGTGCTTATTCTTGATCTTCTTGGTGTTGTTGGCAGTGCAGCTATTGTGTGATTCTACCTCTCTGATTCCACCAGCAAGAATCCCCTTCTCTTTCAATCGCGCGCTATCGGTTTTGTCTGGGTGCTCCTGGATCTCGATGTTCCAAAGCTCGGCGTTGACTCGGGAAGTCGTATAGTTGATCTAACAATGTCGAGAAAAGGTCGTGGGAGAAGGGTCGTCGTCGTCGTTCCGTTTCCCAAGAATCCAAGAACTGTCGGGTCTACCTTCAAGAGTCGAAGAAGCAAACAAATCGACCGTGCAATGCTCTACAAGCAAATCCCCAGCAGAGCATGGACCAGCTGCGATTGGGCGCGGTGTTCAATGCTCGGAAATTGCATTTGCTTCCCTTTCCCCTGAACACTCTAGCCGATCCTGACCCAGCCCTGCAAATGTTCCACTACTTATCCCGCCACCCAACGACATTGGACTCCATTTTGTTGTGGTAGGCAACCCTTGCCGTGCGATACATTTTGCTGCTGGCGCTGATACGAGAAGTCCTGTCCCTTTTTCTCTCTCGGTCTTCTTCCCTGCCGTCGCCCGTTCGTCCGTGAATAATCGTCTGATTAGTGCTATTACCCTTTGCGTTTCACATATCCCAAAACACTGCAGAGTGGTAGCCTTGTCCCTCGCATTCGCCGTCTGCGCTGAACGGCTGTGAACAAATATCCATGACGATGCCTGGCCACCGGCTTTTCAAAGTGGCTTTGGCTTCCAAGCCCATCGATCGATTGATTTGATTCGCATCCACTATATATTGCGTATCGACCGTACTCAGGGATCTATAGTGTCAGCCATGAGGCCCATCAAAGCCCATGACGAGTGTGATCAATTGTTCCCCGAGGGTAGACAGTTCGAGTCAAGTTGAGCTCATGAGCAACCTGCTTACAAGTATGTAAGTGCCTGAGTGAGGTACGTTCAGCTGTCAAGTGTCAAGCGAAACAAACGCACCTCCAAATCCCAATGGAAGCTCCTCGCGCCCAAAGACGCCATTGATTCTCCGCACGTGCTTATGTTTCGCATTCAGGCGCAGCAAGGCATCTGCATCATTACCACTGCGTCAGGAAAACATGTCATCACAATCTGCCTGTAATACTTCCTCGAACAAACTCTATAAAAAAAACAGCGACTGTGAGCCCAAAACACACAACTCTTCTGTCAGGCCCGCAGACGCAGCAGGATCGGTGTCCGGTCCGGCAGCACCAACGATTTTTGTGCAAAAAGAATATCATTAATGATTCATGCACAAAGAGCCGCAAGGACACGGATCCGGGACGAATGTTCCGTCTCATCCGATCGCAAAAGCCCAAAAAGCTAAATGACTAAGCTAGCGTAGCGTATACGATCCGAAAATCGTAAGAATTATTGGAGCTTCTTGACCCCATGTCCATGCCTCTCGGTTTCATGTCTCTTCCGGCATCCTGGAAACGGATCTCGCTGTTTGGCGGCTTTTACAGTACGGACAAGAGGCCGCGGACACAACACTCCAGGTACGGCCCTACCGCATCGTTCTTGACTACTTGCTGATCTGGACAACACAGCGTAGCAAGGCACATGGCATGTACCATGGCACATCCCAGAGTGAACGCCGTTTGTTCCCAGAAAAGTCGAGTGCGAACAAGATCCTTGCAGCGATCTCACAAGAGCTCACCGCGAGTCGTAACGATGAATATTTTGACTCATCATCGTGCTTGATAGATCATTGCTGGAAACCGTGATGGATCATTGTTGGTCGCATGTCCTAACGATCGACTCTTGAGTAACTGGACTATTAAGCAACATGGAGTTCAGGAGTCGTCGGATGAATGATCATCAAACTGTTGAAGCAGCGAGCAAGATAAAAACGCTGAACCATCAATGCTGAGAATTCATCAGAAACCTTACAAGAACCTACATACATACCTGTAGGTTGTGGTTTTCCGCCCTGAAGCCCGCCCTCGAACGTTTTTTCGTCCTCCTCGCATACCGTGACGGGCTTTTTTTTTTTTTTTTTTTTTTTTTTTGCCCATCTATCAATCGTTGCTTCCCAATTCTCCATCCCATAAACGTCCCAAACGCAAACGCCCACTTGATCCCATGCCATGCCGTTGCGGGTATATTCCATTTCCATTCATCCACATTGGCCAGATTGCTCTAGCCCATTAGAGACGCTGACGCAGACTGTCCCACCTGTAGATCCTCCCTTATTTGTCGAAGGAAGCGGTCGCCAAAATGACCACCGCCCATGTTGACTGCTCGCCCTCATTCTTCTAAAGGGCTGTTGAGCGTGTAATCAAGGATGTCGCTCAGCGAGAGCAAGCCTACGAGGTGGCTGCGCTCGTCGATGACAACAAGACGGTGCACGCGCGATTTGCGAATCGTGTCGAATATTGTGTCCAGGCGGTCGTTCAGCGTGCAGGTGTAAATGCCGGGGAAGTCCTGTAATGTAGATGTCAGCAAAAAGAATCAAGAGCATTGTCATGAAGAGCATGAAGGGCATACGCACATCAGATCTCTTCTCCAGCGCCTTGCCAACCGTCAGCTGCAGATTGTCGTAGTCACCGCCCTTGATTAAGGCGATTACATCTACGGCCTCAAACACATTCAGCACCATGCCGTCCTTGTCGAGAATTGGCACGCATGAGATGCTGCGCTTCACGAGAGCCTGGATGACATCGATCACGGGCGAATCCATGTGTGCAAAGGAAAGGTTCTGATACGAGCCGACGCGCAAGTCTCGGAGTGGTTTTCGAAGCATCTGCGTCTCCTTAACGTTGACCGAGACGAATTTGAGAATGCGGTACTGAGTCAGAACGCTGACGACCATTTCGCGATGGGTCTCATCGTCAATATCAACGAGCGGGATGCGGCGAGCGCGAGATTCGAGCATGCGTCGGCAAGCTTCGTAGAGTGTCTTAAGTGGGTGGATCGAGACAGTTTCGATGGGTGTAACTCCCAACGCGCGCTCGATGTCGCGGAGGCTGTTCAGTTTGAACTGGTCGATCTGGGCGAGCGCATCGGGGTTCTGCCAATAGTATTGTACCACATTGAGGTAATCGGAAGTTGTGAGGAGGCCGGCATAAGTGGAAGTCTTGGAGTCCCACAATGGAGCCGATACAATCCCTGATACATGTCAGTGAAAGTGTAGGAGAATAGCTCCAGCCGCATGCTTGGCTTACCGCATTGTATAAGAATGTTCAAACTCTTGCGCACCAACAGCGCAGTATCCAGTACGATCAGTCTGTAACTAAGCGGCAGCACATCGTATGTCGTCCGGACTTTGAGAAAGGCTCTTATCGCGCGCTGACATTCGTCAGCCATTTGTTCTCCTCTTTCCAAGTAACTCTTGATATCTTGATGTCTCCCGGACGGGAGCCACTTACCAGTCCTTCTCTCTGCTCTTTGTCCAACGGATGCATAGACCTCTTCGCGCCAGTTTCGCCCACTGCGCCTGTTCGGTCTTGGTTCATGTGGTGATCATCTCTATCGCGTGTCGGAGCGAGCGGTCTGAGGTACGAGCTCGGTGCGACAAAGCGCGCGGCACTGCTTCGAGGGCTCGCGGCGAGATCGGTGGGCGGTATAGGGTCCTTGGGGTCGACATCATCGTGGCTTGCACTGGTATCGGGAGTCGAGGTCGCAGTGAAGCCAGTTCCCGTCGCAGCAAAGGGCGGTGCTTCGTCGCCGGCAGTCGCAAAGGGACCTACGCCTGGACCTTGCTGGTCTTGCATTTGGCCTTGATCCTCGGTTGCGGAAGTGGCAGTGGTTGTTGTTGGACTGACGCTCGCATCGCTGCCAACATCACCCCGCGAAGCCATCAGTGGTGGAAAGGTTGAGACGCGTGGGTAGATGCATTCAATGTAACATCCGATCGTGTGTCTCTTGGTCGTCGGGCGGGCGGTTGGTCAAGTCGTGTGGAACCTTGGATCGGACCTTGGGAGATCGGTTGAAGTTGCCCCGCATCAAATACTAGGACCGAACATGTTCCAAGTTCCATACAGCATCTTGTTCATTACCTACGCACTCTATATGTATTCACAGCAAGCAGGTCACGCACATGCATTTCAAAGCACATTTTTCAAGATTTCATTTTCCTGGGCCGCATCACAGATGCGCTCCATAGTACATGCAGTTTTCATTCCCCCCAGGCTACAGCAATGCTCGCTGCTCGCCCAGACAACGAGAGTAATAGAGAAAGAACCCCCATAATTGCCTTCGTATCGCTCGTTAGCGATCACAAGTCCCGCGGATCCCAAAAACAAACGACCCCAAGGATTGGAGTTGCGACGCCTTCGTGATGCAGCATGACCCTACTACATCGAAGAAAGTTTGTCTCCCGCACCATGGCGGTGATGCTCGGTAAATGGTCTAGCTGGCTGCTTCACTTCCGGTCTGGGGCTTCCTCTCGTTTCTGATTGCTTCGGCAGCTTCAGGCTTGAGTTGTGTGCCAGGCGCGGGATCTTCTTGAACGACGTCCGCCTCTGCGAGCTCCTGACTGGGAACTCGATCAATCTTCTCGCCAGTTGCCTCGAGCTTGATCTGCTGCTCGCGTACGATCGCCTCGGCCTCTGTCAATCCACCGTTCCTCGTAGCGGAGTCTCCCTCCACGCCGATCGGCTCGACTACCTTGTCCACAGTCTGCTGTACAGCCTTGCTGTCAAAGCGCACGACCATGCACGAGAGGTTGTCAGTACTGAAGCGAGCAAGCGCATGGTCGACAAGTGCCTTGGAAGCGGCTTGAGGATCTTGAATGTTGCGGATGAGGTCAACGGCTTCCTGGTCGGAGCACACATCCCAGAGCTGCGATCGTATTAGCATATGGTGTTTCTCTTTGGATATTACAAACATCACGACTTACGCCATCGCATGCCAGGATCAGGAACTCATCCATATCTGGTTGTATCACTGTCTCGGTGGTGTAGGGGTGGCCAGTAACAAGGTCTTTCATGTAGGCGTCACCCAGCGCTCGGGTAACAGCAAGGACACCGTTGACGCGATTGTTGAGAATGAGGCCTCCAGCGCCGGCAATGCGCTTGCCCTCGTTCTCATCACTGCCCTTGTGATCGTATGACAGACGGAGAGCCTTGCCATTCCTGCACAAGACGATGCGTGCGTCTCCAACATTGGCAGTGTACAGTACGCGCTGGCGTGATGCTGCTTCCTTCAGTTTAGACTCAGCAGACTGTGTTGAAGCGCCGTCTGAGGCGCTTTTCCCCTCCGATTTGGCGACGGCAGCCGCGGCGGCAGGTGCGAGGGCAGTCGATCCGGTGGCAGACTGTGCGTTGGGAATTCTGTCTTCCCAGCGCAACACAGCAGTCACAGCAGTACAGCCGCTGTTCTTAAGCGGAAGCTTTTCTAGCTGTTGATCGACCGAGGTGAACGTCATGTCCAAGAGTTCGGGTATAGGAGTGTTTGGGTGTTTGCGAATGATGTCTTCGAGCAAGAGATGCACCTTCTTGCCGCACCAGTCAGCAGCAAAGTTGCCTGCGTGGCCGTCGAAGATGGAGAAGTAGCCGTTGTCTGTCTCAACCACGTTTTGGCTGCTGCCTTGCGAGAGACCAGATGTTGACGAGGAAGAGTCCTTGCCGCTCAACGCCGGAGCAGGTGTGCTGAGGAAGTTGTACAGGTACGCGTGCGTGTCTTCCATCGTACGCCTGCACTTCTTGTTCTTGTCTTCTGTCACACCGACGCGGAATGTAGACCGAGGGCCCGGAACAGACTCGCCGGCAGAGTTGTTGAAGGAGCCTTGAGGCACACTCAACGCCGGATCAGCCCTGCCCAACTTCTGCATGGAGGTCTGAGGTTTCTCGCCAAAGGATCTGTTCTCCGGCGAGCTACCGAGATTATGTAACGACTGCTTTGCACTACTGAACAGATCTCTCGCGCGGCCGACACCACTGCTCCTCCGCTTTTTCTCGGTTTGTGGGCTCTCTTCAGTCTTGCGCGTAGGGCTTCGGAGGTCTTTTTGCACTGCATCTCTGCTCTCGTTGGTGTCATTGGCGTTCGGGTTGGGAGAGCCGCCAGCTCCAATGGTACCCGTCTGCTTCGAGTTGCCGGCAGCATCGTTGCTCATCTCCTTGGCGTTGCCATTGGAACTGCCAAACATCCTGCTAAGCAATCCTCCTTGTCCAGAAATGCTTCTGCGTTTACTTCCGGCCAGGGTACTGACAGGCCTTGTATCGGTACCGCTCATATATCGTGAGCCGGAACGTCGCGTGTTGAGCAGATGTGCGTCAGGTTGGTGTGTAGGTCCGTGTCGATTTCGTATTGATGGAGTGCCGGAGCGACGCTGTCGTACGTTCCGGTTGAGCGCTTAGCTTAGGTGCGGTCGGCGACTGTTTTGCAAGCTACACGTTAGCACAGTATCACAGGATAAGACGAATGTACATGTCTATGCTCGATGGCGCGGGCGAGACACATGACGTTGCTTGCTGGCTGGCCTTTCAAGCGCGAGGGACGATGGCAGGGAGCGGGGAACCTTGGAAGCCGCTTACGGACTCGGAAATGGCAACAAAGGCAATGTACTGCGTCTTGTGGAGGTTTTGGCTTACTTTGAAGGGTTGTCGTGAAACACGCAGTAGATGGACTGGACAGTGCGATGAGGTGGGATGTCGAGTCGAGGTCGAGAATGCTACTATCTGCGGACAGCGCTAGGTTGTTCCGTCAAGCCGAGAGCGGTAGTTCGCGGATGCCTGCTTGCTTGTAGACGCGACGTGCGGTATGAAAGATTGCAGTAGTGGCAAGGAAGGCAGACAGGCACGTGGTACCAACGAAGTGAAGGCTTCTTGGCGGGCACAAGTGTGAGAGAGCAGTCGAGGTAGTCTAGTCGTCTAGACGTGGCGGAGCAGCAATTAGGCCAGAAGATACCTGCAGATGCGATCGAGGTGGGGTTTACATGTCTATCGGTGCCTGCACGGTCTGATTTAGGTGCGTGACATCATCCCATTCTGGCAAAGGCCATTATGTATGTGTTGATGAATGGATGCATGCAATAGTATCACACGTACATTTGAAAGATATGAGATCAGACGTTACCTATCTGTGTCTACATGTGTTGGGAGAATTGAATTGGATGCGTCAGGTCCGTCTCAGCGGCCCGGGTTCGAGATCACGATCACGTGCCGGCACAACCAGTACCTGGTCAGACGAATGTGTGTTGGTCTCGATAGGGGTATACAGAACGCACGCTCATGCCTCATGAATGTCATCTCATCTTCGTAAACTGTCGAGACGTGCTTGGAGATCGTCATCGCCAGCATCGCCAGCGCCGCCACCACCACCACCAACAGCTTGCGCAACCTTGCCCTCCTGTACATTCTGGCTTTGGAGGCCTTGGGGTGTCTCGCCGAGCTGCATCGTTCCGTTAGCCGGGTGTATATTCCATCCACAAGAAAAGTGGAAGCTTACCGACTGCCCAAGATCCACTCCAATCTCGTCGAGCACCTGGTTGACAACTTCCTCCCCTTCCTCCTCATCTTCCAATCCAGTCACATCATCGATCGCATCGTCCATCATCTCCTGCCTCTGATCCATAATGTCGTTTTCCTTCTCAAACTCCATTGCAATGCGCTGCAGGGCGGGTAGGTTCATCTGTTTGTTCATGCTTCCTAAGAGCTTCGTCGCACCCTTCATGCTTTGCATCATTTGTTCGTTGCTCCGTACGGTCTGAATACGCAAGCTGATCGCCTGCAGCTGCGTGCGCATCTGATAGAACTTCTGAATGTAGCGTCGTGTGCGGACCAGATCCTTTGCCTGCACCTTGACCGCACCCATCTGCCCATTCTTTGCGTTCTTCTTGATCTCTTGTACAAGCTTCTTTTCCTGGTTCTCCAGCTTGGTCCTCTCGCGGTCAAGCTCACGCTGCGTCTTTTCGAGTGCTCGCTGATGCTTGCGCAGACGCTCTGCGGGCGTCATGCGCTTTCCAAAAGCCCATTCTACGATCTGCATTCGTCAGTGTCCAGATCTTATATGTCGTGTCTCCCAAGTACCCAGTGTTGCAGCGCATACATTCATGGTTGATGGCTGTGTTGCTCAATGGCAGCAACCTCTTTTGGGCGCTGGCAGATCCGGTGGTGAGAACAAATGGAGCGCGCGAGAGCGGCGACGATTGCAAGAGTATTCCGACTCAAGGCAGATCAATGTTTGTGTAGCCAGCCTTATCTCGTGATTGTTCGTAGCCTTCAGCGGGCAGGCAGCTGCCATCGGCAACAGAGGGTGGATCTCCAGCACGTGCATCATCTGCGGAGATTTCCGCGTCGGCGTCTTGCAATCCTAGAGCCCGTCACTACTGGATGATTACCGCATACACGTTCATTGCGACTCGCCACACTTCTCGCACGTACGATGATTTAAACCATTCGACAGCCATCTACCAACAACATGAGCGCCGATAACCCTTTCGGCAGCGGTAGCACCAGCCCTGGTGCCAGCGGATCTTCTTCTTCTCGTGGCGCAGGCGGCCGGCCACAGTACATGACCGTGGGATCCGGCTCGACATCTGAGAGCGCGGCGAGATTGCAGGCGATTCTCGACGAAGACTCTGGATACGGTGGCAGCATGACGGGAGATGAAAACGCGTGGCATCCTGGACCGTCGCAGGATCGCTTTACGCCGGCGCACACTCCCATGGGAGCAGGAGACAGCAACGCATCGGAGCATGAGAGAAAGGCACTCGCCAGTCATGTCCATCAATTATTCTACAACCAGAATCGCACTGCATTAGGGCGGGCGATCAATCAGACGGTGGAAACAATGAAGAAGCTGCAAGAAATCAACACCAAATGGCCGGCGCACTATCCTACCGTACAACGGCCACCTTCGCCGCCAGCAAACCGAGCCATGCCCCGACCGGGTCTCGTACATACTCAGTCTACCATGGACAATCAGCGTGGCGTTGAAGAGGGTACCCGCGAGCTCGAAGATTTGCCGCGGCCGGGAATGATGAGGAGAGCGAACACTTCCCTCGCAGAGAACCACTCCGCTGAGTCAAGTGGCGATGCTATCAAACGAGAGACTAGAGTTGAGCCTCGCTTGGTCACACCGCAGCTTGCGCAGCAGTTCTCGGTGCTCAAGATTGAACTCAAGATGGAGGGCTTGCCACAAACCGAGATTGTGCACTCCTTGGAAAAGAACTCGGTCGCGTCACTCCTGGACAACCAGATCAACAACAGCATTCGACATCTCTTCTCCCTCCGTGAGCGCATTGAGGACACATCAAGCAAAGTCTTGGTCACTGGTGATCTCAACGCCGGAAAGTCCACCTTCTGCAATGCACTTCTCCGCCGCAAGATCCTGCCCGAGGACCAGCAGCCATGTACGAGCATATTCTGTGAGGTTCTGGACGCGCGTGAAAATACTGGAGTCGAAGAGGTTCACGCCATCCCACATGGCTTTGTCTACAATCGAAATGACGAAAGCACATATCAGGTTTACCCTTTAAAGCAACTCGAAGATATTGTCATTGATGGAGAGCGATGGTCACAGTGCAAAGTTTATATCAGGGACATTCGGCCAGTCGACCAGTCATTACTCAACAACGGTGTCGTCGACATAGCGCTTATCGATGCGCCCGGCCTCAACAACGACTCTCTCAAGACCACTGCTGTCTTCGCACGACAGGAAGAAATTGATGTCGTCGTCTTTGTTGTATCTGCCGCGAATCACTTCACGCTATCTGCGAAGGAGTTCATCTTCAACGCTGCACGAGAGAAGGCCTACATGTTCATGGTTGTGAATGGATTCGATCAAATTCGCGATCAGAAGCGCTGTCAGGAGATGATTCTCAAGCAGGTCGCACACTTAAGTCCTGCGACTTTCAAGGAGTCTTCAGAGCTTGTGCATTTCGTTTCGAGCAACGCAATTCCTGTTGTTCAGGGTGGTGGACCCGGACCTGGCGGACCCGGCGGATCTGGTGGCAGCGGCTCCTCGTCTTACGACAATGGCGAGAACCCTGGTGATGACGACGGTGATGATGGCGACACTGGTAAACATGGCGAACCAGGATCACCACCAAAGGACAAGAAGGGCAAAGGCAAAGAGAAGGAAAAGCAGCAAGACTTTGACGAGCTTGAGGCTTCATTACGACGCTTTGTCTTGGAGAAGAGAGCTCGTTCGAAGCTTGCACCAGCCAAGACCTACCTGATGAACGTATTGGGTGACTTGGGCACTCTTGCCAGTGTTAACAAGGATGTTGCGCAGAACGAGTATGATCGCGTGACCAAGGAGCTGCAAGATCTCGAGCCCGTCTTTGAAAAGTCTAAGAAAGCGCGATCTCAAGCAGACGAAGACGTCGCCACTCAGATTGAGACAACTGGCCAAGAGGTGTACGATCTCACTCGCGGCACGCTCAACTCTTCCATCGCGCATGTTGCAGAAAATGACTTGGGCGTGGAATACCCGGGTATCTTCGGAGCATACAACTACGCCGACGACCTGAAGGTTGCTATGCTGAACCATATTACCGAGACGGTCAGATGGTGTGAAGCGCGCGGAAGAGAAAAGACTGTGCAGGGTGTCTCCGGCATCAAGCAGCTCGGCCTACTTCACCTCGGAGATTCGTACATCGACTTGACTTTCAGATCCGAGAAGATGTTCCGCAGCAAACGTGATGCTCTCGTGAGGCAGGTCGACTTTGAGGCGGAAGTCTGGGACTTCTTCGACTTTGCCAACATCTGGGAGAGGCAAGAGAAAGTTGCCTCCACCAGCATGGCTGTCACAGTCGCTGGAGTTGTTGGTACTAGGATGGTAGGCGGCGTCGGCTGGGTCGATGGTGCCTTGACTGCAACGAAGCTGTTGGGCGCCAAAAACATGCGTCACTTCATATTGCCTGGTCTACTTCTTACCGGTAAGCACCTCCCACGCAATCCTTCACATGAAACATTCGATTTACTGACTTCCTACCTGCAGCCGTCCTTGGTGTCAGCTACACTCTTTCTCAGATTCCCCACTCCCTCCCACGTCGTCTGTCAGCCAAGCTGTCAGCACAACTTGCCGCTATCGATTACACTCACTCAAACGCCACCCGCATCTCAACTGAAGTCCGCCGCGCGCTCAAGTACCCTGCAGATAAGCTGCGCGAGGGCCTGCAGCGTAACGTCGAAAACCTGCACGAACAGCGCAAAGAGACGAGCAAGGTGCAGGCCGAGAGCGAGGTAGCCAGGAAGTTCTTCGGTAACTTGACACGCGAGAGTAGAGAGATCCGGTCAAGAGTCGAGAGGGTGGACCTCGAGGGCCCCGCTCCAGGCATTGCTGCGGCGTATGATGCTTGATATTCAGGAATACGAGAGTGATGCATTGCTTGGTGTTCTTGGACGGCAATTAAGCGGCGTTATTTATATTGGATCGGGAGGCTTCGGCAACTGTTTTATTCCCACTCGCCCAGATCGAAAACTGATTCCCCCCCATGGGTTTGGCCGACGGCGTTTAGCGTAGCTACACTTCACTTCTTCCTATACCTAGTTTAGTCACTGCACGAGTATGAATGTAATCCCACTCTAATACGTCCAGGTGTATGGTTGGATATCAAAGGGAGATATGATTCACTGTCCAGAAGCAACCTGACCCGATCCGTTCGGTTTATGAACCTCAGCTGCCGGTGAGCCTCCGGTGACAGCCTAAGCCGACAGATAAAAGGGCCACTGCAGATCGGTCCGGTGGGGTGATTCCGAGGCCCAAACCATTGACTCTTTCACAGTCCAGGTAGAAACACAAGCAACTCGCCAAATTGTTTTCGCCAGCTAAGTAGTACTATCCCTCCTCTTTCAAATCGTCCTTCCCCAACTCCAACCCCACCACAATGGCCGACCTTACCACGAGCAACGCCAAAGAGCTCTGGTATCACTCCTCGCCCGAATCAACACACCTGCACTCATTCCTGCAAACCGTAAACAAATCCCACAGCAAATCATTCAAGACCTACCAAGACCTATACGCCTGGAGCATAACGGACCTCCCATCCTTCTGGGCCGCTGTCTGGGACTACGTCGGAATCCGGGCATCAACGCACTACGAGAACGTTGTGGAAAACAACGGCAATGGCGACCTCTTCCCAAGACCGGCGTGGTTCGCAGGCGCCAGGCTCAACTTCGCCGAGAATCTCTTGTTCCCTGTCCTCCCCGGCGGCGCGCAGGTGGAAGCCGATAGTGTCGCCGTTATCGCTGCTACCGAGACAACACGGGAACAGGTTACTTGGAAAGAGCTGAGGGAGAGGGTCAAAAAGTGTAGGAGCGGGTTGAAGGCTCTGGGCGTGGGTCGGAACGACCGGGTTGCTGGGTATGTTGGCAATCATACGAATGCGCTGGTCGCTATGTTGGCGGCTACGGCTCTGGGAGCGGTTTGGACTGCTGTCAGTCCAGATACGGGCGTTACGGCTGTGTTGGAGCGTTTGATACAGATCGAGCCGGCAGTGCTGTTTGCGGATAATGCAGTGGGCTACAATGGCAAGGTCCACAGGGTCTTGGAAAAGGTAGGTGATGTTGTTGCGCAATTGGACAGCTTGAAGGGGGCGGTCGTGTTTGAGACTGTGGATGGAGTCGGTGTTGATGTCGGAGCTGGTGGCCAGGGTAAGGGAGTCGTGTCGTACAATGACTTCGTCGCTGGGCAGGAGGACGAGCTGGTCTTTGAACAGCTGCCGGCGGATCACCCAGTGTACATTCTGTACTCTTCCGGCACGACCGGAAAGCCAAAGGCAATAGTCCATGGTGCTATCGGCACGCTCCTCCAGCATAAGAAGGAACATATCCTGCAGAGTGACATCCGAGTTGGCGACAGACTTTTCTACTTCACGACCTGCACCTGGATGATGTGGCATTGGTTGGTGTCCGGATTAGCTTCAGGCGCTACCTTGATCCTCTACGACGGTTCGCCATTCCAATACCAGCGAGATGGCAAATCGGTCAAAGACGACATCGCCATGCCTCGCCTGATCGAAGAGCTGTCCATCACCCAATTCGGCACCTCTGCCAAATATCTCTCCATACTCGAGCAAAAGTCTCTCTTACCGAAAGAAGGGCCCGACGCCCTTGGCCTAACCACGCTCAAAGCAATCTACTCAACAGGCTCCCCCCTCGCGCCCTCCACCTTTTCATACGTCTACCGAGCCTTCGGCCCAGACCTCAACCTCGCATCTATCACAGGCGGTACAGACATCATCTCTCTCTTCGGCGCCCCTTCTACCCTCTCACATGTCTACGAAGGCGAGATCCAAGTCCTCGGCCTAGGCATGGCAGTACAAGCCTGGGACTTCACCGGCAAAAACGTCTCATCGACCGGTGAGCCCGGCGATCTTGTCTGCGTCAAACCTTTTCCTTGCCAGCCTGTGACGTTCTGGGGCCCCTCAGGCGAGGATAAGTATCGGAGCAGCTACTTCGAGTTGTTCGGACCTTCGGTTTGGCACCATGGCGATTTCGTACGCTTCAATCCCGTCACTGGCGGGTTGTACATGCTAGGCCGCAGTGACGGTATTCTCAAGCCGAGTGGTGTTCGGTTCGGCTCGGCGGAGATTTATAATATCTTGCTCAAGAACTTCCCTGACAGTGTCGAGGATGCGTTGTGCATTGGCAGGCGGAGGGAGACTGACACGGACGAGACTGTAGTTTTGTTCTTGAAGATGAAGGAAGGTGTGCAATTTGGTGAGGAATTGTCAAATGGCATCAAGAGCACGGTCAGGAAAGAACTTAGCGCTCGGCATGTTCCTGGTGTGATTGATGAATGTCCTGAGATTCCAGTGACAGTAAATGGCAAAAAGTAAGTTCTTCGAACCGGGTTCGCTTTGGGAAGCTGAGTACTGACAGTTGATCACAGGGTCGAAGGTGCAGTGAAGCAGATACTGTGTGGCATGAATGTCAAGACTTCGGCCAGTGTTGCCAACGCCGGCTGTCTGGAGTGGTATCGCGAATGGGCATCAACTCATTAAGCCGCAATGACACCGAGATGTCTGGAACTGGGCTACTAGGGGACGAATAGATTAGGACATGGCACCATTATCCAATTCCGTCCCAGCCAATTCGTCCCTCGAGAGGACGACTACATGATCCAATTTTGGAGAAGACTCATATGTCGCTCCAGTTCAAGAATCGCCTTGAAGATATTCTTGACGCGGAATAATAGAATAGAACTGGACGGCGGATTCGCGTTTCAGGGACACTTCTCGATACTGTACCATCAGACCGCCATCGCTGTCTCAACACTGTATTGTCAGTTCTGACCACTACCATTGCAATTCGACATCCAAGGTGCCTGCAACAACTGTGAACATTCTGCAAACAAGGACAATGTCTTTGTCCAAAGACATTTGGCCTTTGTTTCTTTGTTCGGTCAATAATGCTCTTGTCCTCGTGAATCATCTCAACATTCACATTTGGTCGAAGTGAACAGTGATTCGAGTGTCGAAGCGTCGTCTGCTGTACATCCATAATAAGCAACTGCAGTTGCCAGTCTTCCGACACCCGTATCGAAGAAGAACACCAGTGGCAGTCGAACTGGTTCGTTCGCATCAAGACAATCGAATCCATCCAATCTGTCAAGCTAAACACCGCAGCCAAACGTGAAACATGTCTTACCAGCAGTTCAACCAAGGCGCAGGCGCCACCTCCTACAACAACAACAGCAGCAGCAGCAGCAGCAACAACGCGACATCGTCTCTGCTCAACGCAAACCCCTCTCCTGTAACGACAGTCCCAGCGCCAACTCTTCCAGGTCGCCAGCTCGTCAACACCCACCCATGCACCTGGCCCGGCTGTCCTAGATTCTTCGCCAGCCCGCACAACGTGCAACAGCACATCCGCGAGAAGCACACGCACGAGAAGCCATACAGGTGTGAGGAATGCGCAGCTCAGAATGTCGACACGGCATTCGCCCGCCAGTATGGGCTGAACAGACACAGGGCGCAGGTCCACGGAATCGGGGAGAAGCCTTCGAGAGTTCCGGCGAAGCGGCGTACGCATGGATCTGTGATCTCTGCCGAGCCGGCGCAGCCTGAGGTTCCGTTGACGTTCCCAACTCAGGCGATGGAAATCGACGGTGAGTTTGCCGAGATGGCTCGTCTTCTGAGGATTGCTAATAATGAGATGGAAGTCAGCGGAGGTGATATCGAGATGTCTGACGCCCAGGTTTACTCCGACGACGAACAGCCTGAGACTACTGTTGCTGCTATTGCTGTCTACGGTGCGCAAGACAGTGGGGGTTACGCCTGTGGAGACTGCGCCTACGCCGCGGCCACGAAGAACGAGGTGAGAATGCACATGCACGCCGCGCACCAGACTCCCAACAATCTGATGTGTGGCTGCGACACCTGCCTGATGCTTCACGCGTCTTCCAACAATGCTGCTTAGAACCGAATTTGTCGTTCCTCGGTCAACTTGGCTTCCGGAAGGTTCGCGAAGATGCCAGCTTGCTACAAGAGGGCGCCGCCGATATTGCAACGGCTTCCACTTCGGCCGCCTGGCAACCGATTGGCAACGATAGCGCTAATGCTGGCTCCATCGATCCGGCGCTCCTTGACCACTCTGACCCTAGCGGCTCGGTCGGCACGAGCGATGGGTTGCAGTGGTCGCTGGTTCTGAAGTGGAATTTCAGCTATACCCAGGCAGGTCCAGGCGCCATCCACTTGGCAAGGGTTACAGTAATAGCCAGGCGCGGACGCTTGTCCAGAATTTCCACCAGTTTCGACAGACGTCGAGATCGAATCGATGCAGTGGCATCGCACCGTGTTGAAGAGGAGGGAAAGTGGGATGTTCAAGGTCGGGTTTTCTTTCTTGTTTGTTTCAGCGTTCGCTTCGTTAGCGGCCTTTCGACCATCTGTTGAGACAGCCGCAAAACAATTGTGAGGTCATTGTGACGGGAGGCTACTCCTTCAGCCACGCGATGTACGGCGATTAGGGCGATCCCACGCAAAGTGCGATCATCCTTATGTACACTTGAAGGGCTGAGACTCTGAGCACATGAAGACAAGGATGGAAGGATCGAGATTTTGGTCAGTTAGTTTCGATAGAGAGAATGAATGTATTTCGCATGATCGTCCCCAAATTTGCACCGTGGTTACCTTTCATGTGGCATGACTGAGGCGGTGAAGCTCAAGAAAAAAAATGTGTGTGATCGACTATCGTGTCGCAGTGGCGAGTGCTCGACCTTTTGCATGTCGTGCATGTGTACATGTTTGAGGTTGCATTACAGAACGCACATGATGACAAGCTGCAGTCTGCAGGAGTATCTCGGCATCGCTGTCCAGAGCCGGCCGTGTGCCTGGGGTCCTGTGCCGGAGACGGGCACCGATAGCCTGCCTGCCACGAGTCGCGAGCAAGGCGGACGCGGAGAGATAGACCGGACTGATGCGGATTCTAAGACATGAGCATGGCAATCTGCCTCGGCGCAAGGCCCGTCTCCGAACGCAAGCCCCTCTTTGGTGTGGAGATGTTGCAGAGAAAACTAGTTAGCGTGGATCGGATTCCGGGATATCACAGGCGTTTAACCTTGTATACGGAAAAAGACTCGAAATTTCTGGCCGTGACGCGTAGCAACTCCGGTAAGAGCTGTGTGCTGGTTGGAGATCTCTTGCTGACAAGGGTTTGACGCGATATCCAAAAGCAGGCAAACTGCTGCGAACAGCGAGTCTCGTCTGGAAGTTGTGCGGAATTGCAAGCGTGGCAATCATGTACCGTAGCCGTTGCCGGTGGCCTGCTTGCTTCACAGTATTGTCTGCCAACACGCAAGGTGCTTGTAGTCAGATTAATATCGCGTGGTCGATGGGACTATCGCAAGGTTGTCAGTAGTAGTGGCGACGATACTTATTGTGTAGGTTGCCTCCTGCAGTCGATAGCCCGGTCTGTCGTGCTGATCAGATGTGGCGTGCTGTCAATTCTTTCCAAGGTGATGCTCTGGTTGTGCACGCGGGCAGTCGTTGCGAACGTGGGAAATCAGGTATCCTTATTCAACCAAGTGAAGTCGACATGAGGACATGAGGTTGAGACAACGAGTGTGCACGTTCCCGATGTATACAGCCTTGCCGTCCTGTGGTCGCCACTTCAATGGCATTCTTCTTGCACGGAGAGGCGTCCGCCGCCGCCGGCCGTGTGCAGGGGTGACGAGAAGGCCCTGGATGGAATGTGGCTTCTCACGGTGATAGGTCAGAGTCAGGCCAGAGGCAGGACGTTTCGCGCTCGTGGCAGACTCGGTCCTCGCTTGGGATTGCAAAAGTGACATTTGAAAAGTGGGGTCGCTAGCCCTTGCCGGCCCACAGAAACGCATGCGCGCGCGCCACTACTCACAGTGCTGTGGTGCTCTGACGTGGGATGCGAGCTGCCACCTGGGCTGAAGGTGGCGAAGAATCGTGAATCGTGAATGTTCACGAATGCCTGCGAATCCATCACGCACTCCCAAGCACTCTGCGACGAAATAGAGACTTGAACATACCTTGCCTACCTCTATCGACTACTGTCTTTGACTTGCATTGTTGTTGCTCTGTCTTCACACATCTGCGCCTACTGCACACTGTATTATTGCTGCAGACTGGACCTCTGCTTGTCACTCTAACGCCCGATCATCGCGGGACCAACTCCGTCCACAGCGCGCCCGCGGCTTTTGCGCACCTCGCAGCAGCAGAGGCGCTTCACACAAACGCACCAGAAACACCAACGCCCATCCAGAACACCGTGTCCGCTGCAGCAGTTCCTGTCCAGCACCAAGTCCATCGAGAGTCCAGCATACCGCGTCTATCGTGTAGACCACGTATTCGTCCGGTACCTTACCTGTCCCGTCACCTGCGTGCTGCGCCGGTTTTTGCCACCCGCCACTCCAGCGCCATCAACTACCAGGGGACAACACAGCGCATCTTGCCCAACATGGACGGCCGATTCACGCCTCACAGCGCACATTCTGATGATGCCCTTGCGCAAAATCTCCCAGACCCGATGTTCGAGCCACAGTCGAGCTACAATTTTGCAGACTCACACAGCGAAGAAACTCGGGGCTTGCAGCCCACAATGGGTTCACCGTACGCCCCAAACCAGAACCAGCAGACATTCTTCAATCCAGTAGATGGCACCAGGTTAGTTTTTACCAAATTCGCCACCCCACCCTAGGGATGGGACGCTGACACGAGGTGTTCCAGCTTCGATCCAGATTTCTCATTCTCAGAAAACTCAAATCACTTACCGCATAAGAGTGGCGTTTTCGGGCACCCTCTCAACCCCGTGCATATGTGGCACGACCAAGGCACCAGTGGCGGCGGCTTCGGTGCCGGATTTCCAGACGTAAACACCATGCAGCAGATCGTGCAAAGCCGAAGGAGTGCCAAGCAGCAATTTGGCCAAATTACACCTCCAGATGATAGTGTAAACGGATTCACCGATTCGAAAAACGCGAGCGCGGAAAGCGCAGTGGTAGATGCCGCCGAAAGAGCAAAGACCGACAAGTCGGAACGCGCTCGTAATGCCGCAAATCAGCGACATGCGAAGACCAAGAGGATGCGGAAGGACAGCGAAGGAAGCGATCTTGTAGATAGAGATGAAGAATATGGCGAAGGCGGCGATAAAAAGGAGAAATATCGCGAGAAGAACAGGCTCGCAGCTGCCAAGTGTCGCGCGAAGAAGAAGGAGAACATCGAGGACATCGAAGTGAAGCACCGCAAGCTGAGCGCCATGAACTCTTCCTTGAAGAAGCAAGTGCAAGACCTTCGCGGCGAGCTCACGGGTTTGCGCACCCACGCGCTCAACCACCAAGACTGCAACTGCCAGATCTCGCGGTACAACATCAACCAGGCGAAGAAAGTCGCGCTCGGAGTGGATGCGCATTCGCCCTCCATGGGTTATCTCGGAGGTGGAGCATCCGTGCCATACATGCGTTCGCCACCGGACGTAGGAGGCATGCATCCTCAGTCGAATTATGCCAGTGCTTCAAATTTCGCATTTGCGTCTGTGACTACACCTGACGACATGGGCGAGATGCAGAGCCAAGACGGATCGCCGCACTTTGGCGATTACATGCCACCAGGATTTGGCGGGCAGGCGTTTTCGCAGCGGTGATGAGTGCTGCATCCGTACAGCAGCGCCGAGAGTACTTGAGATCCGGTAACAGGATCGTCAAAACGGGCGATGCATGGCTTTGCGCCAATTCCTTTGGACGGCTTTGATTGACGATGATACGGCACTGCAGCTTTTGCAGGTGTACGAGAAATCCTCGTGCTCACGAAAGCGATGTCCTTTTCTTAGCGTTGGCGTAATCGGTTGATATTCGAGAGTGGGAGCTGCTGCGGCCGAAGGATGGGGCAGCAGGCATGGATGTTCCAGTCTATTCCTTCAAATAACAGATCGTATTAGTTTTGAAAAGTTGATAAAAGTGTGGCGTTCGGTCTCGAGTGATTAGAGGTGAGTCGGCGGACCTCTAGTACCGTCTTGGCTGATCGAGGACGTGCGCTTGACGTGCGCGAGTGGCAATAACAAGGTCGGCGGGATTGTGGCGCAGGGCCTAGAGCGATGATGTTGTCGATGCCTGAGCGTGAACGAGTCAGCCGGTGGCGAGGTCCGGCTCCCCGGGGCTGGGATTTGGAATTTGGAATTCGATGAAACTGGTAGACTGGTATCGCAGTCTTCGCGTCCAGAAGAGGATGTGACTTGCGCCATCTTATTGCATAGACTCTGCGGACGTAGTCACAACGTGGCCAATTGTGGTGTATGCAGGCATGACTGTCTCCAACAGAGAGGGTGCTGGATAAAATCGTGTCGTACCGGTGAAAGGTCAGAGTGAACCAAGAGACAGCAACTCCAGTAGTCGAGCATGTTGCCGTGTCGGTGGAGTCGTACTTGATAGGCAGAGGCGGCGTGGTAGGCCATGCTGCTGGAGGATGCCTGGGAACACATGTGGTGTTCACTCGCCCTTGGTCCAAGGCACCGTCGGTGGGTTCTTTTTCCAGAATCATTCGGGATGGTAGATGAACTTCCTGGCAAAGTCGGTGATGGATTCCATGTACATGTGTAGACACCATTTTGTAGTTGCCTGGTGAAGGTGGTCGACTGAGACGATAAAGGCGAGCGGCTTCGCAACCTTCATACTGCGTCGTGCAGCTCATCCGTCACCATCTTCACCACCACGATTGAAACCACGCGATGCCAGGTGAGCACATGTAATCCAGAGTCGCCAGAAACAGGACCAAGTACATTTCGGTTTGTCGAAAGTCGCTAGTTTGATGTCCTGGTAAAGAGATTCATGTTGGCAGCCATGCCAGAAAAATCGCGTCAGGCCGCAAATTGCGACGACACAGGACGACGACGACTATGCCAGTCCCCAGAGCATCGAGGCGCCATCGAAAATCATCAATAACCTGTCGGGATGCGATCCAGAAATCGTGAATTAAGCGTCGACGACGACTTGACGGCTGTCTCGAGTTGTTGAAGGTCTGTGGGATAGAGAGGTGAGTGTGTGAAGACGGAGGTGAAAGGCTGGAAGGCGAGTGTGCCCGCCAGCTCTATGACACCTCAGTGACGCTAGCGCGAAAAGGCCGGAAAAATCGCGTGAAGCCTACGATGGTGGTGGAAGACGGCCTCAAGGTGCCCGGCTCCGCGACAAAACGGTTGGCTACATGTGGTTTAGACAGCCATAACCAGTACGCTTCCCAACGCCTGCTATCGCTGGAGACTTTCTAGTTCTTTTCCCAGGCTGACAACACTGGATATCTACAGCTGCTACTTTTTTTTCACAGCGTCTGTGCCTTTCACTTACTGTTGTCTTTACACTTTGGTCTTCCATCTGGTAGCTTTGTGTCAACATCTCAAATCCAACCTGCCACGAATCCTTGGACCATACGACGTCGATTACGACACAAAGCGTCAGCTCGACGACACAAAGCATCACATAAGATGTACCCACCTCTTGTTGAGCTCGAAGGCCTGAGGCCTGTAGGCACATGATATACCATGATACTGTATTGTCTAGGTGGCTAAATTAGATGAAGCCGGTTATTTACATATATTGCAACAATGTCTAGTATGTACCTAACAGTTGTTGCGACATTGCTGACTGTTGGTGGTGCAATCCTTTTCGAAGTTCCGCTTGTAACGACCAAGAGAGCCCGTCAACACGGAAGTTTCGACCTGCAATAGCAGAGGATCAGGAAGCCATAACCCATCATGTCACAACATGCACATACGTATATCATGGATACCAGCCATGTAGGCATGTTTACATGTAGAGATGGAGATGTTTCGTCGCATTTGTGCCAGGGTTAGGGTTGGAGTTACTCTGCATCGTTATCCGCCATTGTCACAGACACATGTACTCCGTCATCTTCGTCTAGGCATACTCGCAGCATGCCTCGTACCTCCCTAATGTTACTGTCTAGCATGTGCCAACATTATGCGTTGTACAACACATACATGGATGTCAGCACGTCAAGCAGTTGAGCAATACCAGAATTCAAGATCGAGTCTGAGCTTTTAGTCTGTAGAACGGACAGGTAGACTTCGATCACTTCCGACGCACCAACTTCTGGCTGGAGGAAAAGCACCTAGCGTACACACGTCTCCATTTCTGTTTCCACGTGAACTCTGCCAGTCGGTCTTTCCCCATCATCGTTGCCTCGCTTTCGCTCTTCGCGCTTCTGCGATTGGTGATGCAGCTTGTGGTACGCCAGGGGAAGCAGTTTAACGCATGCAAGCATGGAGGGCGAGACTAGCGCTTTTGGTCTTCGTACCTCTCTAGATATTCCTGACCCGCTGGTGCCTCGCCTTCAAGCATCGAGGGTGGAGAGAGTAAGACTGACAGCGGGAGTCAGTATCCGAACACTGCAAGTGATGGTGAACCGGAAGAGCTTACCAAGTCCCGCCACAGGGTCACCTGAGTCTTCGCCGACCACGCTCTTAAGCTGTGTTTTGCCTTCTCCTGTTTTCTGAGCGTCCGCGATCTCGTACCACTCCTTCTTGGTTGGCGGCTCTCTGCCCTTGGCCTTCCAGTACTCGCGGTACTGAGACAGGCGATCTCGCATCATGTCCTTGACCATGATCTTGGCTACCACAAGATCTAGGACTTGGCCGGGTTTGACAGTGACAGCTTCGCACTTGACGCATGTCTCGAGGGCCGTGTCTAGCGAGCTCTTCGCGATACAGTAGTTGTCGGGACTGCACTGTGCGTGCAACACCCACGCCTCGATTTGGTGGATTTTGGGACATCGGAGCCCGTTCAAAAGCTGTAGAGCGACATCTCTCGCTTCGTCCAGATTACCGGCCTCGAAGGCAACTGTGGCGCGCTTAAGCTTGTCGAGATAGTACTTTGCGATGGTGTGGGTCGGCATTGTGTTGGAGTGTGGAGTTGATGGAAGAAGCTTGAGGATGACAAGTTTGGAAAGAAAGGAAGTTGGTGATCATGGCAGTCAACGGAAGGAAGGAACGCTGTAAGGGAAGCCCCGTTCGCTCACTTCATTGCTTCACTTCAAAGCTTGCCGACACGCGCGATCCTTGAAAAGCCTTTCGGTAAAACCCATACAAAACCTGGCTCGTGTACAACAGTGTGCTCTTTGATGACGGAACAGGTAGCCCTTCACTCGATCCGCTGCCACTTCAAAACGCCTCTCGCCTTCCTTCCATCCTGTCAAAGAATCAGTCTCAGCCGCTCATCCCAAAGAAGCGCAACTGAGCGCGCGGAAGAACATACTTCCAAAGTCATATCTTCCGTTGGCCTCAAAACCATCAACCTCTTCCCGCCCTCGTCCTCCTCAAATGCCACCCTCCTCTCTTCAATCCCTCCAACCCTCCCCGGGTCACTCGAGATCTCGACTTTGGTCCTCCGAAACAAACCCTCACTATCCTCGAACAACTCAAAATACCCGCAATACATACTGCATCCCCTCGCCACATGCGCCACTTCGGCGTCTCCGCCTTCTTGCCATGCTTTGCCTGAGGGCAGCGGTCCTTTCATGCGCTCTGGGTTCGCTACGTGGGCAGATAAAAAGGCGTTTTGTGAGATTTGCACACGGCCGAGGGGATTGTCGCCGTGGGGTTTATGGATTAGTTGGCCATTGGGGCTGTGAAAATCGAATGAGATGCATTTCCAGACGCCGATGAGGGCGGAGTTGTAGGTGGACCAGAGGGTGGTGGAGGAGGTCATTCTGCTGGGACAGTGGGTTTGGTGTAGAGGGTTGGGAAGAGTTGAGAGCTTCTTTAATTTCGGTTGGTAGATGTGAGAGTTTCAGGCCCAGGTCTTTATGTACATAGAGATGATGGGAGTACGCGTTTTTCGAAGAAGCACGTCAGCTGATGTTACAGAGTTAGTACAAGTGTGTTCGATGCGTGATTGCATGTAGTGTGAAGTTCCGATAATCGGTTGTCGGCTAACCATGTCGATCGGAATTAGAGTTGCAATGTGCGGAACTCACGACGGCATCGGACACGCATGTCTTAAAACTATGACGTTGATAATATTGTGCTTAATGTTAGCATCATTTCGATTTTCAACCTACTGCTAGAGCGGCGAGTCGATGTACGCTGCCTGCGCATAACATCGTCAGAGTACAGAAGTACCATAAAGAAAAGAAAAGTCAGCCCTAGATCCTATGCTGACAGGTATGCGCCATCCTCTCAGGTCGTCGCCTTATCAAGCGCCTGACCCTTACACATCTCGAAATACGTCCCTTTCTCCGCGATCAGCGAAGCGTGATCACCGACTTCGACAATCTTGCCCGCCTGGAACACACATATCGTATCAGCATCCTTGATCGTGCTCAGGCGGTGAGCAACAGCGATCGTCGTCCGGCCACCATCCTTGGCCGCTTCCATGAGCGCAGCCTGAACGATCTTCTCGGATTCGGTATCGAGCGCCGAGGTGGCCTCGTCGAGAAGTAAAATCCTGGGGTTGCGTATGAGTGCTCGGGCAATGGCTACGCGCTGGCGCTGGCCGCCAGAGAGTTGGGTTCCGCGGTTGCCTAAGGGGGTGTTAAGGCCTTCGGGGAGGGAGTTGACGAAGTCAAGAATGTTGGCGCTCTGCAGGGCGGCTTCGATCTGAGGTTCTGTGGGTTCGGCGGACTCGATGACGCCCATTGAGACGTTCTCTCGGATGCTGCCTGAATAGAGGACAGGTTCTTGTTGGACTAGGGCGATCCGGCGACGGTGTTCTCGAGGATTGAGCTCAGTGATTGCTTGGTTGTTGATGATGATGGCGCCGGAGGATGGGTCGTAGAATCGTGAGAGCAGCGAGATCATGGTTGATTTACCACAGCCGGATGGTCCGACAAAAGCCACGAATTTGCCGGCTGGGACGTGCACGTTGATGTTCTTGATCACTTGAGCTCGAGGTCTTGAGGGATAGGCGAATTCGAGCGAATCAATGGTAACCGACGCAGGCTCGTCTTGCGATTTCTTCGGCGCGGAGTAATCGTCGTAGTCGTCGGACTTCGGCGTCTGAGTGCGGAGGTAGAAGATGTAGTTGGCGGCTGGGATTGCTTTCGAGATCGAAGTACTGTACTGGAAGAACGAGGCCACAGACTCTCCGCCGAGGATTATGGCAATGAAAACGACGAAGAAGACTTCTGTGGTGTATTCCCCAGAGGAAACTAGTTTCCCACCGTACCAGAAACCCAATGCCATCGCGAGGAAATTGATGCTTTGCGTCAGCGAGTAGAAGAACATGGTCACCGAGAGAGCTTTGGTGGACCTGGTAGCGACTGCGGATAAGCGTCTTTCATATTCGTCGATGATCGTCTTCTCCAACACAAGCGACGCGACAGTTCGGATCGCGGCGACTGCTTCAGCTGCGATGGCAGCGCTACTGGAGAATCGCTTTGTGGTGTCCTCGTCCAGCTTGGTTGAGATGCGAATGCCATAATACCCACCTAATAGTAGTGGGGGCAGAGCAGCGAATGTGCACACCAGCCCAAGCTTCCAACCGTAGGCGATGCCGAGGATGGAACAAGAAACCGTGGTGACAATATTGGTAATGACGAGTCCAGCATTTGCACTGAGAAGTTCTTGCAAATCCGTGGCACAGCGGGCGAGACGTGAGGTTATGGCTCCAGTGGCGTTATGCTCTTTGTCGAAAAAGGCAAGACTTTGCTTCGCAGTGTTCTGGAAGAGCTCCAGTCTGTATCGACGAGTGACCTTTTGCGAGATAATGTTACAGACGCATCCCAAGCTGAAGTAGATGAACCAATTGACGATCGCCACGATGAAGAACATGAGTGCCCAGAAGTCGCCTTCAGAGACCGCTTCACTGCCTGTCATCTGGAAGACGTTGAAAGTGCGAGAGAACAATATGGCTTGTACGGCGAGCGTACCGCCTGTAGTACTGTAAGTAAGTGATCGGTGTTTTGATGTGCATGTGGTCAGGGACTTACCTCCAAGGATCGATACCACTGCCGTGATAGCATACAGATACCACAAGTCCGGCTGCTCTTTGATGAGTAAGACCAGACATTTGAGTAAGCCATATCCCATGGTCTCTGTCACATCGGGCTCATCGTGCTGTGCATGAACGCTTCCGGTGGTGCTCACTGTGCGTTTGAGAGCCAGCTTACGAAAATGCTGGTCGTCCTCTTCGGCCAGATCTTCATCAGAAAGCTCACCTGTCTCATCTTGACGTCCTCTAGTTGCTCGTTCGAGATCTTGCGAAGAGACAAGTCTGGCGTAGGCGCCACCATGCGAGAGCAGTTCATTGTGAGTGCCTTGCTCAACGAGAGCACCCTGCGACATAACGGCAATGTTGTCGGCTTTTTGGATGGTGGAGAGCTTGTGAGCAATGGTCACTGTTGTTCGATTGGCGCTGACATTGTCGAGGGCTTTTTGTACGATAGACTCCGCCTTTGGGTCCAGGGCTGAGGTTGCTTCATCAAGCAACAAGATGGGAGGATTGGAGATGATACTCCTTGCGATGGCGATTCTCTGCTTCTGACCTGTAGCCAATGAATCAGTAACGGTGTCGTGCTCACTGCATGTTTAAAGACAAGCTCACCCCCTGACAACATCCGAGCGCGTTCGCCAATTTGAGTGAAATACTGTTCGGGGAGCTGTTCGACAAATTCATGCGCAAATGCATCCTTGCAAGCGTCCTGCACCAATTGAAGCTTTTTCTCAGCGGTCGCGTTCTCGTGCTCTGTACCCAGCAGACCGTAGGCAACATTGTCAAACACTGTACCGCTGAATAATACTGGTTCTTGCTGCACAAGACGAATCTTGGTACGCAGATATCGTAGATTCAGATTGCGGATGTTCCGGCCGTCTAGTGTGATTGTGCCTGACGCTTGATCGTACCAACGCTCCAAGAGCGCAACGATGGTACTTTTCCCTGAACCACTAGCTCCAACGAGAGCCGTGGTCTTTCTTGCAGGAATCGAAAGCGAAAGCCCACCGAGGACTTGACTGTCGGGCCGAGAGGGGTAGGAGAAGGCCACATCTTGTAGTTCAATATCACCGATGCAATCATCGGGCTGAAGTCCAGATGTCGACATGGGATCGATTGACGAGGTTCTATCGATGGTTTCGAAAAGCTCGGCCGCAGCGGTGGCAGCTTTGGTGATGTTGAAAATTTGCATGATGACTGTTGTCATCGCTGTTGCTGCAACGATGAGAGCGAAGATGACACTGCCTTGCTGTTAGCTTTGAGAGACCGTTTGATGATATGTGAAGACCAACGTTACGATGGTGCCCGGTTGCGCGATTTCGCCAGAAGCGTACATGCGAATGCCCTGCCAGAAGGCAAGGCCGTATCCGGCGTATACGCAGAAGAAGCTGGTAGAGAACATAACGCCGTAGTTGGGAGATTTCTTCATCCCCAGTCTTTCGGTCTCGGCGAGCAAGCTGTTGTACTTCCTGAACATGAGTGGCTGAAGCCAGAATGCGTGGACGGTGGCGATGCTCGAGAAAACCTCTTCTGCAAGCAGGCCCAGTTCTGAGTAGATCTTCATGATTTTACCTTCCTGCATCATGTCGACGGCGGCGCTGATGCCCATGACGACCACTATGGTTGGCAAAATGCAGACGCAGATCAAAGCCAGTTTCCATTGCACCGCGACCGCAATAATGAACGCGGAGACCATGGTCGAAATGGCTTGGATGAGTAGGAGGAGTTTGTCCGAGATACCATTGTTCACGTGGTTCCCGCTTGTCGTCACTTTGACTGACGGAGACCCGCCTTCTTTGGAATCGAAAAAGGTCATGTCCTGACGGAGGAGACTTTGCAGGAAGTCTAGACGAAGCGCCTTTGTCGTACGGATCGCAGCAACCGAGGCTCCGAGTGTGTAGACGTAGGTCAAGACGAATTTCGCAATGAAGAGATACACGAAATATAGCGTGTACTGCTCGACTTGGTTCATATAGGCCGAAGAACTCAACGCACCGATTGCGAAGTTGTTGAAAGTTGTGACGAATTTACCGAATATGATGTCCATGATTGGTAACGCTGTTCCAGCTGCGATGGCGGCGACAACAGACATTGCGTAAAGCATTCTTGCGAAGTTGTCGGCGTAGCGAAAGACACGCTGTGGATGAACGTGTTAGTTGTGAGCTGACCGTCCAGCTGAAGCATACATGTACTCACCAAGTAGCTCTTGAACCCAGAAGGCTTGGTCTTGTCTTCCTCCTTTGAGCCATCTTTGCTGGTGCTGTCACCGCTGGTGTCGACTTTCTCGGATGTGGTCGTCATGGTCAAGTAGCTCTCGTCTCAATGTGAAAGTCTACAGTAGGTAGTAGACCACGGGTTGAAAAGCAGACATTTCTCGTTTTGATGCTTGATAGTGATTCACCGTGATATACATGGAGGCCGCGGGTTCCAGAGCCCGTGCTTAGCTCATAGCAATGGCAGTGACCTTTCTTAAAAGGGGGGCTCACTCGAAAGCGATGTAAGCGATATGTCCGTCGGAGGTACAGTAGCAAGAGCGGGCTTTCATCATCATAGGCGCCTGGTCAAGCGTGGAAATGGTCGGACAGGATGCGAAGAAAGCGATCGGTTTCTACCTCAGCTTGGCGTCGTGGCGTTGGACCATCAAAGGTCTGATCATGTACGCAGCTGCGAATCGACGAGGCTGTGAACTCTAACCTTTGTTTGGCGGCGCTGAGTTTCATCCGAAATTCCGAATGCGAGGGTGCGAGGGTGCAAGGGATTGCATGTGATCCACCAACGGCGTCTTGGTAGACAGACAGACAGGTATGGACAACCGTTCTCTTCTCGTCCGCGGACTCCGAGCGCCTTCGTTGCCCTGCCTGTACACCAGAATCACACCAGGCAGCCACGTAGAGCAGCCACTATACTAGTTTCGCGTGGCCGGATCCAACTTGTCGCCAGCTACCGGTGATAACAGATACCGCCAGTCATGTCGACTGACCAGGGCTCTGTGGCCGCGCAACGTGCCGTATGTTCTTCGCTTGAGTGTTGACCGACACGCGTCGTGCTAATAATTCACAGTGCGATGCCTGCAAACACAGAAAGGTGCGCTGTGACAAAGGATCTCCATGTTCCAATTGCAAGAGTAGTGGCGCAGGTGTGTACCAATCTGCAAACTCATCAACGCGCGCCAGGCCAGACCACTAAGCAGGACTTACAGTCTGTCGGACCAGTCGAAATGAGGAGAAAGAACCTCGATCAAGAGTCATCATCACCAAGGAATAGTAAAGTCCGCCGTTCTTTCCACTGCGTGAACCATTGCTAACGGTATGGACAGTGAAAAGAAAATTGACCGCATTGGCGACCGCCTGGCCAATATCGAATCATACCTCAAACGTATGCCACCAGCCTCAAGCCCCTCTGCGCAGGGATACAATTCAAGTTTGACACAAACGCCGGGCAATGCATTCGCGTCTCCCGGCGCTCACAGTGTGTCAGACTCTTCTGGCGTACTTGCTGATCATTCTGTGGCCACTGACGCCGTGGACGCCACTACAAACACCCATTCAGTGCTTGCCAGCAAGGTCATTGAGCAGGCAGTTGGAGAAAGCCCAGTCATGACTCAAAACCCGGCCCTGGCAACTGCATTGGCCTCACTGAAAGACATGCTCGGCAAGATCAACGACAACCCGCATACGGCGGATCTCAACACCACTCTATGGAATCGACCGGTTGACAAGGCTGCTCCTCCCTCGCGCGCCGAGATATACGAGATCTTACGAAAATCCGACAGTGAGTACGGCCTCCCAGCACAAGAACAACGGCTGACAATCATTTCAGACAGCCTGTTTCTCACATTCTTCCCCGTGACCACGATAATGCCTCTGAAGCAAAAGTGCCAGGACATGTTCAATCACCCCAAAGAGTGCGGTCCTGTCAGGCGCGTACTAGTATTTGGTGCTCTGTTCGAGCTTTGTATGGAGTACAGCGAAGAAGGCGGCAACGCTGCGCTTGCCCAACGGTATTCAGTTCTTGCGAGAATGTTCCTTGCGAAAGTCGAGAAAGCAATTGCTGAACTACCTCTCATGATAAAGCCCAGTACCGAAGCTCTCACCGCTTTGATCATAGCTGTCAGTTGTGTTTAGTCATTCGTCCTATCATAACACCACTGACATGCGCAGGCTACCGTTGCTATTGAGCTATGTAAGCCTTACTTGGCATTGTCTCTGACCTCAACAGCGGCCTCCATGGTTATCTCACTGGGCTACAATCGACTGTCTTCGATGCAATCGGACACAGAGCAACAGCGACAGCGAAAGATCTACGTCTTCTGGATGGTGTACATTTTCGACACCGGATTCTCGATAAGACTCGGACGTTCTCCAGTCATACGCGATCACGATATTACGGTACCCATGGTTTCCGACAATGGCGTTGTCCCTACTGCTTTCGTCGGAGTCCTGCGCTACTGGATTGAGCTGGGTAGAGTGCAATGCCAGGCTGTGGAGCACCTGTATTCTCCTGCAGCGCTCCAGCAACCACCTGAAGAGCGTTCTAAACGTGCTGATGTACTTGCCGTGCGCCTGCAAGAGGTTTGGGACGCCAGAGATGTACTTTCACTCTCTCACGCGTTACAAGGTTCGCCGGCGTCCTATCTGTACCTGCTTCGCGAATCAGACGCCGTGCTTCACTACAGTACAGTGGCTCTCATGAAGCATGCAACCATGTCCGCCCAGAATGGCGTATCTCCCGCTCTGGACGCTGCTCGACACGCTCTTTGGATTTCTGTTGACATGAAAAAGAGGCACAAAGACCTTCCGGAGTCAATGTGGAGCGCCCACTGCCATTGGACACTACTTCATGCCCCATTCACCCCTTTCACCGTAACCTTCTGCCACGTAATCGCGAATCCCACAACTGCCAACGAGGATCTGCAGTTGCTCGGCGACTTCGTATCGATGTTGAAATCTCTCAGTCATCTCTCAGAGGGTGTCAGCAAGCTCTATCGCCTCTGCGACGTTTTCCAAAAGGTCGCCGATCTTTACGTCAAAGCGAAAGCTCAGGAAGCCGAGCGGATGACGATGCAGAGCAACAACGCCGCTCCCATCACTCAACCATCTATGCAGCCGGCCATCAACGATATTGATGGGTATCTGTCCGCTATAGGATTTGCGCCGCCTGCCACTGACACATTCGCCGACAAGTCTACGGTTGGTAACCAGTCGGACGCCACTTACTTGAACGACTGGTTCTACGGTAACAGCTCGCTCATGGGGATGTTGGAGCAAGACATCACCTACCCTACATGGCCAGACGTCAATTTCACGCCTAATCAGTAGTCTTGACAGCTTCGCTCTCGGGGAACGTACAGAATACATCTAACAGATGCTATGTACGAAGTACTGTTCAGCCTTTTTCGCAATCACCATGCATGTATCATACACGTGGCGCTCCAAATCTTTCCCTTTGAAAGACTTTGCGCACCAAACAGAAGAACCGATCACCCAGGTTTCGACCGCCCAAAGCAAATTCAAGGCCTCCAGCGGAAGGACGGGTGTTTGTAATCCAGATCTGCCTGAGCCTTCTGGCTCAGACCCGCCAACTCGGCATCTACATTTCTGCCATCCCGCTTCTTGTTGTTCCACTTCATGTAGAACAGCATCGCCACACTCAAAATGAGAATCAACGAGCTCGTTGCCAAGTTTAGCCCATTTCCAATCGGATAGTTCGGCCCGTCGCCGGGAAGAAATGCCCACGTGCTTACAAGCCCTCCGATGTTCCCAAACATGACATTTGTGCCGATGGCGGTCGTGCGCGCGGTATCTGTCAGGACGTTCGCCGAGACTTGGGCGTTGCACAGGGCGCCGAAAGAGAAGGCACCTGCTGTGATTAGGAAGGTCGCGCCGTAGCGGACTTGCGGGTTCGTGGAGGCGAGGAACATGATGTAGCCGATCATCATGAGGGGTGCGGAGCCGATGAAGAAGATCTGGCGTCGGTCGAAGCGCGTGGAGAGATAGGGGAACAGCACTGTGAAGAAGGCGCCGACCACGTAGGGTGGGACGGTGCGGAGTTGTTGGTATACTACCGTGTGGGCGGGGGGAGGGTAAATTGTCTGCGAATTGTCTCAGCTCGTTGGTCTTCGGGATGTCCTCTCATCTCGGTCTGCATCACTTACTCGCACGATCGTCGGCAGGAAGAAGGCCAACCCTTGCACAGTGATGTTATCCAGTAGGAAAATGAAAGAAGTACCGAGCACGACCGGGTTGAAGATTCCAGCGAGCAATTTGTTCTTGTCCATCTTGTCGAGGACTTCGGTCGTTCCAACGCGCTCGGACATGATACGAGCGACCGCCAATTCTTTTTCTTCGGCGGTCAACCACTTGGCAGACGACGGACGATCCGTCAGCGTGATGAACCCAATGAGCGACAGGCCGCAAGTGATGATCCCCTCAATGATGAAGATCATTCTCCAAGTGGTGAGGCTGCCGACGCTGTCAAGAGTAAGGATCGCAGAAGCCAGCAGACCACCGAAAGCACCTGCGAGAGGCGCCATCACGATGTACATCGAGAGGCGGAAAGCGAGCTCGCTGCGTCTGTACCATCGTGACATGTAGTACGCGATACCTGGCAGCATTCCAGCTTCGAATATTCCTGTTCATCAATGTCAGTGGTTCGCCGCTTGATGGAGTGGAAGAGATACAATCATACCGAGCAGGAAGCGTACGACGCAGACTTGCGAGTATGTGTTCACGAAGGCGGTTCCCAGAGAGCAGATACCGAAGGCAAGACTCGTTGCTGGGATGAACCATCCCGGGCCCCTGAGAGGTGTTAGTATTGTATTGCGAATGATGCGGGTGCTCGGCAATCATACATTTTCTTGCACAGAATGTTGCAAGGGATTTCGAAGATGATGTAGCTCACGTACTACACTCACATTGTCAGCTCTCACTCTCTGCCAGCCCTCACTTTTCGAACCAGGCAAGTTGAGGGTAAATATGAGTACGCACGAAAACACTCAACACCGCGTTGTAGTCGTATCCCGTCAACTCGAGCTCATCCTCCAGGCCAGCCAGTCTTGCGTTGCCTGCGATTCTGTTAGCCACCCCAACAGAACAGGCTCTCGGATGAGAGAAAATCACCAATATTTGCCCTATCTATAAAGCAAAACAGGTATAGCATCGCCGCGGTTGGCACTATCATCATATCGATCTTCCTTCTCAGTTTACGTTCCGCTTCCGGGTCGAACTGGAATAGCGGCTGGCCATACCTGGGGCTTATTAGCGGAGGGTTCTTTGAACAATCCCAAAGGGAACGTACTGATCCGTTGCTGTCTGCGCGGTTCCATCGTGTACAGCTTCATCGGTATACTCCTTTTCGGTCAGACCGTGTTTGACATCCGTGGCGGCCATGGCTGTGATGAGATCCCGAAGATTGGTGCACACAGGAGGGACAAGGGATTGCTGAAGTCGGCGCGTGGTCACATAACATAGAACAGAGTTCCCAGGGGATGCCGCGGGTACATGTAGCTTGCCCAGACGGCGAGGTCAACAAAGCTGTCCGAAAGAGCAGCCCTTGCAGCCCTTGCCCTTGTCATTTTCCCCATCGTCTCCGCGAATGGAAGCTCGCTAACCCCATTGCCCCCACACGCTAAGTGGATTGAGGCGGTGCCACGTGGTCTCTGATTGGGCCTTGGGCCAGACCTGGATGCTTCCTACACGCTAAGGCTTAGGGTTGAGGTCCCCGGAATGCTCTTCGGTAAGACTCGAGAGTGGTGCGGCAGATGTAAAGGCATGTAGTATGCTGTCATGCACCCGAGGTCATATTACTGTGTATCGGGAACAACATTCAGTTCGACTTTATGTTTCGGCTTCGAGATGGTTGAGGGACGGGAGTTGACGTTGTCCTTTCTCGTTATCGTTTACGATGCTTGCTGACCAAAATAGTCTGCCGAGATGAGGTCCGGGCTCTTGGCTAGATCCTTGCACCGCGGATCTCTAGCCGTTGCCTCTTCGAGTCTTAGAGTCACCCATGGTAGGGGATGTCGTGGATGTGAAACAATGAAACTGTGATGAGGCGGGATGTAATTTGGAGGCGATGCTTGCGATATTTGTTGATCGGACGGCTCGCATAGGCCTCTTATCGCCATCCTGGCCTTCTATCCTGGTAGTAGCCTATATCATCAAACGAAGGATGTATTACCTTATCTGAGTGCTGACGATGAGTGGAAATTAAAAACCCAACGGCGGATGCCGTGCTGACCGTTTGGAAGCAAAAATAAACATCGATTAGGCAAGACTTGAAGACATGAATTGACTTCGCTTCTTGTTCATTATTTTCGTTGCCTTACGAACACGCACCTTCTTATAGGCCTGTAAGTCGCAGACATCACGAGTGTCCGAACCAATATGCAGAATCGACGTGGCTTCTTGTGCTCTTTTGTCAGGAGGTGACATTCTTCTTGTAAGCTCCAGGTGGACTCTCATCCAGTCTGATTACAACATACTACACACATAACACTTCTGCCTAACAAGTGTGCGTAACCCCAATGCAGCGGCTCCCACGTATGAAAAAAGTCCACTTCCCTTACTCAAAGCCAGAGTCGCAAAGACGACAGAGTTCCTCGATTTGGAAGATCTCTGGAACCTGCGCCTGGTTAACGAGCAGTCGCTTCGAAGGCTACACAGTACCCCAGCTCCCGCAAACAAGTCACCCTTTCTAAGCTGGGTGTACCATGCGGCATGAAAGATTGATTCTTGTGTTAGTTCTTATTTTGGACGAGCGTATGTTTGATCATGATGAATTGGTCGGTTGTCGGTTGTTGTCAAGACCAGACTGGAACCCATCTCTAGCCTCCAATCGCCGCGAATTAGCCATTCAATAGCTAAACTCCATAACGAAGACACACCGCCGATAATCAATAGGGTACCTCTTTAGCTGTTTCTGTCGTCATGTAGAAGTTAAATGATCCAATGCCAAGTCTGAGCTGGATTACGTCTTAGTTGTTAATATGGCGCGACAGACATTAGATCAATCCGCGTTCTTGTCTGTGACGTGTCTGTAAACGCATTCGGCGGCAGTGGACTTGCAGCATGTCGTGATCGCGACTCTCTAATGTTACTGCAACTCCTTCCTTTGTTCCTTCGCCGAGCGATTGCGGGGCGGCCAACCGAATGTCGTGATCGCTAGCAGCTGTACGGAATGGCTATAGCTCAATGTCTATTCCCAAGAGGTTGTGATCATCTGTGTTTCACTCCTTGTCATCACTGCCAGCTGCCGTGATATTTCTACAATCACGAAGAGCTTTAAAACGATGGCAACCGCTCAGGTGTCGAAGCAACCGGATATCTCGTATCATCCCGACTTCGAATCATACAAGGCACGTTCCCAGAAACGGCGGAGAGCGGAAAAAACTGCCAACTACCCTCCCTGATGGTTTTCCTAAACAATTGTCCTCTCCACTGGTCTGGGAAGGAAAGGATGTCGAGAGTAGAAGCGACTGGATCTTCGAGCTCAACGAAAGTCAACTCGATGAGATCCACGAGGCGCTCCAGAAGTTCAAGTGTAAGTATCAGGTATACAAGCGATATAGTTAGCACCAGGAATGCTAATTGTAAGCTCACAGCTCTCAACATGCCTCTTGGCCAGACCAGCAGGGAAACTTTCCCTTTGCCATCAAGTGGTCCGATCTTGCGTGATCTATCGAAAGAGCTTCATTTCGGCCGGGGTTTCTTCGTCTTGCGTGGCCTGCGCTTGGATCCCTACAATCGCGAAGAGACCATCATTATTTACGCAGGCGTCAGCGCTTATGTGGGTGATATTCGTGGACGTCAACAAGATCAGCGTCATTCGAACGGCACTTCGCTGGTGCTCTCTCACATCAAGAATCTGAGTAATACTGCCCAAAAGGGGGGCATTGGAGCTCCTTCAAACACAAACGACAAACAGGTCTTCCACGCGGACTCGGGCGATATCGTGTCCCTTCTTTGCCTGCATCCTGCTGCTTCTGGTGGCGAGAGCAAGATTTCCAGTAGCTGGAATCTCTACAACATCTTGGCCAAAGAGCGTCCGGATTTGATTCACACGCTTGCCGAAGATTGGATCGTCGACGGGTAAGTCGGCAGATAGTCTTTGGCAAATCAGTCGCTGATTTCTGCAGATTCAACGATCCAATCCACCCATACACGGAGCGTCCGCTGTTGTACCATCAAGCTGCCACACAACTGACACCGGAACGCGTGATCATCCAGTACGCCCGCCGCTATTTCACCGGCTTCCTGGCACAGCCAAGATCACAGGACATTCCTCCGATTACGGAAGCTCAGGCAGAGGCCTTGGATGCTTTGCACTTCACCGCCGAGAAGCACAGCGCGTCCCTGGATTTCCAAAAGGGAGACGTGCAGTACATCAACAACCTGAGCGTCTTCCACTCGCGCAACGGTTTCACGGATGAGCCCGGGAAAGAGAGGCATTTGCTTCGACTTTGGCTTCGTGATTCCGAGTATGCTTGGGAGACGCCGAAGCCGCTTGAGAGTCGTTGGGATCGGGTGTATGCAGACTTGAGTGCTGAGGAGCAGGTGTTCACGCTGGAGCCTCGAATTAGAAAGACTGTAGGTCGTTGATTATGCGTCATAGCGATATCGAATGCCACAGTGTGGTGCCACGACAAGGCAATTTGCGTCAAAATGTGTACGAGCAAGAAGAACCGGAGGGGAATGAAGAGAAGTGACCTTG